>Ga0207997_1000582_pt1 | contig 18665 bp, 22 predicted proteins | sample AntAceMetag02UKN_FD_184777 | JGI IMG/M metagenome (GOLD analysis project Ga0207997, IMG submission 184777) | Saline lake microbial communities from Ace Lake, Antarctica - Antarctic Ace Lake Metagenome 02UKN (SPAdes) (version 2) | ecosystem: Environmental > Aquatic > Non-marine Saline and... | reverse complement strand
ACAATATCCGGGCATTCCGCAGTACAGGCAAGCTTAAACAGGTATGAGGAATATGGTTATGATTTAGTTAGAGTATCCGCACATTTTACATCATGCCAATTATGTTCGCCTTGGGAAGGTAGAATCCTAAGCCAATCTGGAAAGAGTGATAGATACCCAAGTTTAAATGATGCCATAAGTGGAGGCTTATTTCATCCAAATTGTGCCCATGATATTTCTCCTTATTTTATTGGGTTATCTCCGAAGCAGGAAGTTAATGTTGACCCAAACGTGCAGAATCTAATTGATGAAAAAGGACGGTTAAAAGCACAGGATATAACTTATAAAGCAAGCCAAAGGCAAAGACAAATAGAAAAGAATATAAGAGATTGGAAACGGAGAGAAACCGTTACTCTTGATAAAACAGCAGGAAGGAAAGCACATAGTAAAGTTTTAGAATGGCAAAAAGCACAAAGGCAACATCTAAAGGATAACCCATTTTTAAGAAGAAGATATGCAAGAGAACAAATCAAAAGAGCACATTAAGAAAGGAGAACACTGAAATGAGAGCCAAATATATTTTAGCAATCAAAAAGAAAATAGTGCAGTATGTTTCAATCAATTATCAAAAACTAGATGAAAACAGGTTTGTCTTGGGGAAATTATTATATAATTATAAGTGCCATTTAAACGCAGTTCAAAGTGTCAGAGAGGAAAAGTCAAGGGGCATTTATCTTTGTATTCTTACAAGCAAAAAGGATTGGAAAGAAGTATTTATTCACTTCATAAATAAAACCAGTTGGAATAAGTTTCAAGATAATACATTAGGGTTTACTTATGAGGATTTTGATTATTACTTGATAAAAGAGTTAGACGAAAAGGAATATGCAGATAGTGCAAGTGTAAGAATTATATTAGAAGACACAAGACGTATGTTGATGGACCTTTTTTCAAACAAGTTTATTCGGAAAATCTTAAAAATTGACAACACGTTTATTTAAGGAGGAAATTATGATTGAAAGTTTAAGCCAAATTAATACTGATTTACCAGAAGGAAAGTTAGCAATGGCACTTATTGCAAGGTTGACAACAACAGTAGATACGGACAAAGAACCAGACAAAGTTATAAAACTTGCTAATAAATCGGTGATTAAAATGTTTGGAAAGGAGTAAAGATGATAATTGCAGTAGATTTTGATGGAACCTTGTGTGAGCATAAGTTCCCGGAAATTGGAGAGATAAAGTATAAACACCAAAAAGTTATTGACTATATCCAAAAGTCGAAAGGTCTTGGAGCTATAATTGTCTTATGGACTTGCAGGGAAGATTTAAAAGAGAGGGCATATCTTACAGAAGCAGTTAATTGGTGCAAAAAGAAAGGTATTCCTATTGATTATGTTAATGAATATTTATTACCGGAATTTAAAGGCTTTGCAAGCAGAAAGGTTTGTGCTGATATTTACATTGATGATAAAGCATTAAACGTAAACGATTTATAATAAGGGAGTGTTTTTAATGAAAATATTAATGAATGAAGATGCAAAAAAATATACTACCATGAAAGTTGGCGGCATAATTGATAAGATTTTAATACCTTCATCTATTGATGAATTAAAAGAAGCGATAACTGAAAATAGTTTTATCTTGGGTAATGGTTCAAACATAATCGTTTCTGACAAAGGAATAAGAAATCCAGTAATAAAACTTACTGAAGCTTGTTCTAATATAAAAATTGATGGAAACATAGTTACAGTAGGAGCAGGAGTTATGTTGCCAAGTTTATGTAAACTTGTTGCAAAAGCAGGATTAAGCGGTCTTGAATTTGCTTGTGGAATCCCGGGTACTATAGGCGGTGCTATTTACATGAATGTAGGAGCTTTTACCGGGGTGATATGTAATGTAGTTGAAAGCGTAAAAGCCATAGATAGACAGGGAAATGAGAGCATGGTGACGGATTGTAACTTCTCTCATAGGTCTAGTTGTTTCCATAAGAATAATCTTGTAATAATTGAAGTTACTTTTAAACTAATATATGGTGAAGTGGAGAAAATAAAGGCTTTGATGCGATTGTATACGAGAAAACGTAAAGCAACTCAACCTATAGACTTCCCGAATAGTGGCTCAATATTCAAAACCAAAAAAGCTAGGAAACGGATTAAAGAAGCTGAACTGTCCGGGCATAGAATTGGAGGAGCAGAAATATCGGCTAAGAATACAGGTTTTATTATCAATAAAGGGAAAGCCACTTTTAAAGATGTAAGTGAATTGATAAGATATGTGCAAGTTACAGTCGAAAATAAATTAAAGAAAAAGCTATATCTTGAAGTTGAAAAAGTTGGACAAGGGGCAAGGAGAGCGGCAATAATAACCTTGATAGGATATTATAATTATGGGCAAAGATTGCAGAATTATGCAACTACAAAGATTTTAGAAAACATGGGGTATGAAGTAGAAACTTTATGTTTTAAAAAGATAAAAAAGTCAAATGCTTGTCTTGAAAAATTCAATTCTGATTATATGAAATTAAAGTACATCCCTGCATTGAAAGGTCTAAATACAGTATATGATTTAGTTGTAGTTGGAAGTGACCAAGTGTTTAATCCATATTATCTGAAACGGAGATTAAAGAAAAAAGTAAATTTAATCAGTATTGCTAAGAAGATTAGCAAAAATAAACTAATTTCTTTATCCGCTAGTTTTGGGATTTCTGATATGCCGGAAGAATCAAAGCAAATGTTTACTAAGCATTTGCTGAGATATAGTCACTTGTCTGTAAGAGAACAGGCAGGAGCAGATATTGTAAAAGAGTTAACAGGTATTGAAGCAAAGGTTTTACTTGACCCAGTTATGTTACTTGACGAGTGGGACGATTTGGCGACAAAAATTGCCCCGGACAATGGATATATCTTTAACTTCTTTGTGGATAGAAAAGTTATGCACCCAAAGTACGTTGATGAAATTATACAGTTAGCAGTAGACAATAAGCTTGAAGTAAGACACGCATATCAAATGACAGTTGGAAGTTTTCTTGGGACTATAAAACATGCAAGATTGATAGTCACAAATAGTTTTCATGTAGTTTTATTTTCAATCATTTTCAGAAAGCCATTTGTTTTATTAGAGGATAGAGATATAATGACTTCAAGGTTTGATACCTTGTTTGACAAATTCCCTTTTGGGGATAGAAAAATAACGAAGGTAGAAGATTTAAACAAAATTCCCATAGATATGGATTATAGCATAGTTGCCGATATATTAAAACAGGAACGTGAAAAAGCGTATGAGTTTATAAAAAAAGCAGGAGGTATTAAACAATGATTTTTATTCCTAAAAAAATTCATTTTATATGGATAGGTACTGATAAATGCCCTTTTGAGGATAACATTAGAACGTACATTGTGCAAAACCCTAAATGGGAGGTAAAAATTTGGAAGGACAAAGACTTGTTCCCTCTACACAATAAATACACTTACAACAAAATGAATTCATGGGCAGGGAAAGCAGATGTTATAAGGCTTGAAATATTGTATAGGTTTGGTGGAATTTATGTTGATACGGATAGCAGATGTGTCAAACCATTAGATGGTCTTGTAGATAATCTTTTTGCTTTCGGAATGCAGGCTCATACAGGGAAGATTAATAATTGTATGTTGGGTTGCACAATTAACCATCCGGCTTTTGAAAGATTAGTATATGAAATGAGAAGCCATGTTGATAAGTTAGCAAAAACCGCAAAGAATAAGAAAAAGGGAATTGGGCTTCGGGATATTGCCGGGAGTGGTTTTATAACACCAATTCTAAGAGCAGATGAAACCTATACTCAACTAGACAAAGGAAAAGCAAGAGGAGCAAGAGAATTGGTTGGGTCTGAAATGGATTATTTGGCAGTTAAAAACGGATATATATTACAATACCCTGCGCAAAGTTGGGTAAATAAAAAGCAAAGAAGGGTTGTTCTATGATACCAAAGAAAATACACATGATATGGATAGGTACTAAACCATTTCCATACAAGGAGAATTTAAAGAGTTACAAAAAGCTTAATCCGGGATGGGAGGTAAAGCTTTGGACTGATAAAAATATACCAACTCTCCGGAACCAAAAAGTATATGATGAAATTCCTATCCTTGCGACAAAATCAGACATACTAAGACTTGAAATATTGTTGAAGCATGGAGGGGTTTTCGTTGATGCAGACAGTACATGTTTGAAACCACTAGACCCTTTATTTACAGATGAAAAATGCTTCTTCAGTACAAACTACAAAGGCAAAATAGAAATTAACTTTATGGGTTGTGAAGCTAAAAATGCAACAATGGCTTATCTGGTAAAAAGACTTAGGAGATATTGGAACCGGAAAATACAGAAAGAAACATTTTTTAATGTATACTTTATCTATAGATTTATAAGAAAGAAAGTAGCACATCTTGAATTTACAAAGATTGAAAGAGCTGTTAATTGTACTGAAAAAGAAATGACCTCTGGCACTTATATTTTACAAGGTATGCATCATACTTGGGGAGAGAATAAATGGTTTGAAAGGGAGGCGGCTACAGATGATTGATGTTATTTTTCTTGCGGCAGGAGAAGGGAAAAGGGCTAAACTAGGATTCCCGAAACAATATGCAATGCTAGGTGGAAAACCTATGATGGTGCATGGATTAGAACTATTACAGGGAATGGAAGAAATAAGCAGAATAATAATCCCATGTAGAGATATTCAGTTTGTGAAAAAAGTAATCAAAGACTTCAATATCAAAAAAGCAATATATGTTGAAGGAGGGGAAACCAGACAAAACTCTGTTTGGAATGGATTACAACAGACTACAACTTCACAAGTTTTAATAATGGAAGCGGTTAGACCTTTTGTTACTATGAAATTAATAAGAGAGGTCATGGATGTAAAAGCCACAGTTGTAACCCCTTGGATTACAGGAAAAGCCTCTACACTAGGAAGTTCAAAGCGATTTTTTAATCGTAACGAGATAGGCCAAGTTCAAATGCCACAAAAATTTCAGACACAAACATTAATTAATGCCCATGCTTTAGCAAGGAAGGAATACACAGATGATTCAATGTTAGTATGGTGTGAGATGGGAAAGTTTCCGGTAATTATTGAAGGAGAGGAAATAAACATAAAGATAACTACCCCTTTAGACTTAATAATTGCAGAAGCTATTTTTAAATCTAAGTATAGGAGCGAGGAAGAATGAAAGTTGTAGTAACCGGCTCAGAAAGAGGAATCGGGAAAGAAATAGCAAGGGAACTTTCTAGGAGAGGTCATTTTTTTTATTCGTTTTCACGATTCAATGATATTGATGTATCAAATTACGAATGTGTTAAAAACGCATTTAAAGAACTTGAAGATGAACCGCCTGATGCAATCATTAATAATGCAGGGATAGTAAGATTAGGTAGCATTTTTGAACTAACTGAAAAAGAGTGGAAGGAACAATTTGATGTGAACTTAAATGGAGTTTTCTATTGCTCAAAGGAATATGCCCGAATTGCTAAAGACAAGGGCGGAAAGATAATTAATATTGCTTCTACAGCAGGACTTGGGGCAAGACCGGGAAGGTCAGCTTACTCAGCAAGCAAAGCGGCAGTTATAAATTTCAGTTTATCTATCGCAGAGGAACTAAGACCATACAAGATTAAAGTTTATTGCATAGCTCCGGGTGCTTGTTCAACTGATATGAGAAGGGAAATTGCTCCGGATGATAATTTTGAGAGAATGATGCAACCTGAAGAATTAGCAAAGTTCATAGTTGATATAGTAGAAGAAGGTAACTTGTTAGATAATCAAGTCTTGGTTGCAAGAGGTGGAAAATATGAAAAATAGAATATACGTTATAAATATTACAGACAAGAAGATTGAAATTGATTCTCATGTTTTCCTGCCTAAAATCGAAGATTCGGTAATGATAGAAATGAATTCGGTGCAATTCCAGAAGATAAGAACCAATCGAGGATTAAGAGTTATTAAAGCATGGAAAGTGCCAAGTAAAGGCTTCGAGAAACTGAATAGAATAACAGGAGGAAATAATATGAGTAGTATAAGTATTTTTAACAAACATCATTTTCCAATAACGGTGGGGAAACATACTTTCCCTCCTTATGAGGAAGTAATGATTCAATATCATATGTATTCAACGGAGTTTAGAGAACTAAGGAGTAACAAAAGTTTACGTGTTGGCAAGTTTAATAATGATGAATATAAGAAAAAGCACTATCCTAAGAAATTCTATGAATATAACATGGTTTATGATGTTAATTCACAGCACAAGGGCAGTAATTACACAAGGGCAATTGAAGCTTTGGCAATGCCTATTATAAATTATTTGCCTGAAAGTTCTTCCGGTTTTGTAAAAGTTCCAGTTAAAGGCTTTAATCTAAGGTTCTTTTCTTCAAAGAGGATAATGGAACAAGGCAAATATCCAGTAGGTCCTAACGATATATTTATGTCGCATGGAATAGGCGATAAGGATTATTGGATAGCAGAGAATATTGAAAATTATAAGTTTGCCCTTGTGCCGGGTCAGGCATGGAAAGAAAGGCTTGAAGCCGGGGGATATAAAGGAGAAATATTTGTTGTTGGGTATACGAAACTTGACCCGATTTTCAAGGGGGAATACGAAAAAGAAGAAAGGAACAAGCCTTATGTAGTTTGGGCACCAACCCACGGATATGTTCATAAGCATAAAGGAAGGTCAAGTTATCCACAATGTCTAACTTTGGTAAGAGAAATCCCGGAGGAGTATGAAACAAAATTAGCTTTGCATCCAACTTCAAAAGTGAATAATAAGAACGGTAAAAAAGATGTTACTATGCAGGAATTAGTTGATGCTGATGTAATTATCGGAGATGCAGGTAGTACGTTATATGAGGCTTGGGCAATAGGAAAGCCAGTTATATTCCCAGATTGGATATGTAAAAACGATATATTGGCTCATTTTAAACCCGGTAATCTTGAATATGAAATTTATGATAAAGGAATAGGCTACCATGCTAAAAACATGAAACACATGATAAAACTTATTGACATTGCCATGAATAATGGAATGAAAGACGAAGAAATAGAATTTATGGAAAGTGTGTTTCCGGCTAAATTGAGAGGGAATGCAGGGGAAACAGCGGCAGAAGCTATAAAGTATATTGTAGGAAACAACCAAAAATAATATAGTTATTAAAAAGTAAGTTACGCTTTTTTACAAATACTTGCTTTCTTTTTAATAAAGGAGTATGATGTAATTAATGAAATTACTTTTAAAGGTAATTCAAGCTGACGAGCTATAAACGGGAAAGCTGACGAGCTATAAACGGATTCAAGCCTACAGGCTTTAAATGGAGGGTTTCAATGAAAAATTTTAAAAAAATACTATTATTTCTTTTCTTATCTCCTATACTTCCTTTATTGGGAGCGGTAGGCGACAATACAGGAGATAAAGGGAGTCCGGACACCAAGGACAAAACCAAAGAGCTAGATGATAAAGGTGGGAATGTCAAGAACAAAGATGATGATGATGATGCAGATGCGGATGTAAAAACCAAAACGTATTCTGAGGCTCAATATCAAAAAGGAATTGACAAGATAATTGCTAGAGAGCGTAAGAGTTGGGAGAAAAAGCTTTCAGATGAAAAGAAGAAAGCAGATATGACTGAAACCGAAAGATTAAAAGCTGAAAAAGTTGATGCGGAAACGGAATCGAAGGTCATTATGGCAAAAGCTAATAGCAGATTAATCAAAGCGGAAGTCATATTACAAGCGGCAAAACTTAATATCATTGACCCAGATGCGGCATATGCATTATTAGACAAGGAAGATGTAACCGTAGATGATGATGGTAATGTTAAAGGGATTAAAGAAGCATTAGCTTCTCTAATTGAAGAAAAAACATATCTTGTTGGAACTGAAGGAGGAGAAATCCTAAGAAGTGGTGATGAACAAAACAACACCAAGAAGAAAAAAGGTGGTTTCAGCATGAATGATTTGATTCGTAGTGCCGCAGGGAGAAAGTAGGAATCAAAAATTAAAATAGGAGATGATTGAAATGACTTATATACCAAGGTCGGGAGCAGAAGCATTAATGCCAGAGGAATTTCAGAAGGAAATAATTGAAAATGTTCCAGAGAGTTCGGCAGTAATGTCGTTAGGATATAGAGGTCCTAATATGAGCAGACTTCAAAAAAGGTTGCCAGTTTTATCGGTATTGCCTACAGCATATTTCAGTAACCCGGGACCAACCGCAAGAACTGACGATTCAGATAAACAGTTTAAAAAAACATCAAGACTATTATGGGAAAACAAATATCTTGATGCAGAGGAGCTAAATGTTATAGTTGCTATACCAGAAGCCGTTTTAGAAGATTCTGACTATGATATTTGGGCAGAAGCAAAACCTAAATTACTTGAAGCCTATGGGTTAGCTTTTGACCAAGCAGTATTTTATGGAATCAATGCTCCTGCGGCATGGCCTGAGGCTATAGTTACAGCGGCAAGTGCGGCAGGAAAGTTTGTTACCATAGGTAGCATAAATGATAGCAATGGGGTAAATAACATTTATTCTGATATTATGGGAGTAGGTGGAGTAATCTCTAAGGTAGAGGAATCCGGATATATGGTCAATGGAAATGTTGCTTCTATGAGTATGAGAGCTAAGTTTAGAGGCTTAGTCGATACAAGTGGACAACCAATCTTCAAGTCTGTTTATAAGGAAGGAATGCAAGGAGCAACTAAGTATGAACTTGATGGTGAACCGATTGTATTCCCAAGAAATGGAAGCATAATCCCAAGTAGGAGTATGTTGATTTCGGGTGATTGGAGTCAGTTAATCTATGCAGTAAGGAAAGATATTACATGGAAGATATTGACAGAAGCAGTAATCCAAGACCCGACTACAGGAGATATAGTTTACAATTTAGCACAGCAGAATATGGTTGCTTTGAGAAGTTGTATGAGAATAGCGTGGCAAGTTCCTAATCCTATCAATAGATTGCAGGAAGATGAAGATGACCGCTATCCATTCGCAGTTTTAGGGCAAGCAGGAAGTTAATATTAATGGGTTGATAAAAAAGGGCTGACAAAAGAGTCCTTTCTTCTCTTTATAAAGGAGTGAGGTTTTTTTGAAGATACAATTTTTAAAACGAAGATATTTTCAAGGCAAGTTATTTGAAATAGGACAACAGATTAATGTCCCCAAAAGGACAGCGCTAGCCTATATCAAAACAGGAGGAGCTAAAAAAGCACCATTAACACCAGCAGTAAAGGTAGCCCCAGTTATAGAACATGGTTTCGTTCAAGTAGTGCCAACAGAAGGTGAAGGTGAAATTGGAAAAGAACCTGATGATGAAAAATGTGAAGTTACTGTAGGGGAAGCTTTTATCGAAGATGAAAAGAACCCAGAATATCCTAAACAAAAAGCTTCAAAGCTTCTTACTCAAATGACATATAAAGAATTACAACAACTTGCAGTTAAAAATGGCATTTTGGCTAAAGGGAAAAAGGGAGAACTTATATCTAGTATAGAAGAAAAAAGTAAAGAGGAGTTGAGCTAGATGTACCTTTTAGCGGCAGAATATGCAACAATAACTGGAAGGTCAGAAGACCAAGCAACAACTCAAAGGATTAAACAATCCTGTATGCTTTTAGATGCTAGGCTAGGAATGCGAACGAGGGAAGATAATGGGTGGAAAGTTGATATGACAGATGTTGAAGATTATCAATCTGAGGCAATAAAACAATGGGTTGCATATATGATTTTGTATTTATTTGACAACAGCGACACAGCACCTTCTACCTCAAATTTAACTCTTGGGAAATTTAGTGTTTCAGGAAATACAGAGGGGATACAAGGGATACCAAATGCTTTATCCTTTGTTGATTCGATACTTGTAAGTTCAGAATTGATAAGAACAGAGGTAAAAATGAAATGAACGCTATTCAATTTAACCAATTAATGTCACACACTTTTACAGTTAAAAAAAGAGTTAGAGATTGGCAAGGAAACTTTATTGATAGCACAACAACTACAGGAGTTGAAGGGTTTGCACAGTATGGAAAGAAGCTAGTTACTAACAGAAAAGGCGAAACAGTTACAGCTTCGGCAATAATCTTTTTTAAAAAAGATGCCCCAATAGATTCAGAGTATGAGTATTGGCTAATAAGTCAAACAGCACCTTACAAAAGAGAAGATATGGAAGTAATAAGAATAGACCCAATAGAAGACCCGAGGTATGGAACTATTCATCATTATGAAATATCAGTAAAATAAACAATAAGGAGGAATCATCTGATGGGTTGGCGTAGATGGAATGGCGAACAATTAAAAGTTTTAGTAAACTATGCTAAAAGAGAAGCAGTTCGTAAAACTTGTCATACCATTCTTGAAGCCGCAGAGCAGGAAGTTCCACATGATGAAGGAACTTTAATGCGGTCAGGTGAGGTTCTTATGGCACCAGAAGGTTCGGCAGAAGGAGCAATAGTATTTGGAGGAGGAGTAGGCACAGGACAACCAGTAATTCCATATGCTATTAGATGGCATGAAACGGAAGCTAATTTCCAGAAGGGAAGAAAAAGATTTTATCTCAAAGACCCTTTAAATAAGTTAGGTCCTGTAATTCTTAATAAAAGTTTAGAGTTAGAAGTGAGGAAGCTATTATGATTGCTGAAGAATTAGCGTTATATATACAAAAGTTAGGGCATGGAGTACAAGGTACAACATTATTTAATGCTTATCAGCCAGACAATCCGGATAATTGTATAACAGTATATGATGTTTCAACGTCAATATTGGAAGAATCACAAGCTCTAGCAATAGACCAATATGGGGTTCAAATCTTGGTACGAAACGAAACTTACAATACAGCTAGAGATAAGCTGATTGCAATACACAAAGATTTAGTCGGATTTGGCGGTGAGCCATTTATAGCAGAGGGTTCTATGATTTCAGTAGTGTATGCTGACACAGCACCAAATTCTATTGGCAAAGATGAAAAAGGAAGAGATGAATGGTCAGCACATTATAGAGTTAGAGTTGAATCCATAGGAGATAAATTTAGAAATTAATATTTAAGGAGTTGATTAAAATGCCAGAAGTAAAATTCGCAGAAACAGTCATAGAAATAGACGATGAAGTGGTTGCAAAGGTGGTATCTTTTTCAAGAGCAGTTAGTGTTTCAGAGGAAAATATCACAGGTTCTGAAGATGTAATAGCCGGTACTTCAGTTTTACATGAAGTATATTCGCCAATTTCGGTTGGGGAAACAGCTAATGTTGAAGGAATTGCAATTGAAACTGTTGCATCAGGATTAGATGAGGGACAAAGTGCTTTGAGGGAAGCGGCAGAAGATGGTGATTCAGTTGTTCTAAAACACACAAAGAATACCGGATATGGTGAAAGTATGACAGGCTTTTTTACCGCATATTCCGAGAATGCTTCTACTTCAGGAGTTTATAAATTTAGCGGTACTTTTAGAATTAATTCAAAGACTGATATAACACCAGCTTCATAAGAAAAAAAGGAGGGTTAACCAATTGAAAGAGTTAAAGAACAATGAAGAAAGAATTGCTTATCTGAACAAAAAAGTTTTAGAAGAATCGGTTGAGCAAGAAGCAAACCTTATAACCGACTATGACGAAGCCTTGAAAGAATATAAAACTAAACACAATCCTTACAAGATAAAATTTAAAGGTGAGGTGTTTGAAATTCCACAATCAATGCCATTCTCTTTTTCCATGTTTTATATAAAAACTTGTGTTCAAAGAATAAATGGGAAAGATATGTTTAAAATGCCGGACAATGAAACCTTGTATGAAATTGTTGAAAGAATATTCGGAAAAAAGTTTTTAGAAATTTTAAACAATAACCAAGATATAGAAATGGGATTTGTTTTAGAAAATTTAGTAGCAGACATTCTCTCAAAGTGGGGTTGTATTGCTGGGGCTAAGGATAAAACTGAAAAAAACTTGTAAATCCTAAGTTGTTATTATGGGCTTGGGGTGCATTAGAAGCTGATTTCGTACGGTATTATAACATAGACTTAGTTGAAAAAGGTTTGAACGATAGAATCACTTGGCGTTACTTTTTAACTCTTGTCAGAGGTTTACCTGAGGACTCAGCTTATTCTCTTTGGTTGAAGAATAAAGAAAATCGTACTTTCGCTGAATGGAGCGAAGGACAAATAGACGAAGATATTTCAAGGGTTGCAAAAAGGTAAGGTGTTTTAAAATGGCTTTTGTAGTAGGAGAAATAGCCGCTAGTGTAACAGCAAACTCAACAAAATTCAATATGGCAATGAGCCAAGTAAAAGCACAAGGGGCGGCAACAGCAATAAGCGTAAATCAAAAGTTTACCAACCTTTCTCAAAGCATGACGAAGGTTGGTTCAACTATGACCAAAACTCTTACATTGGCTTTTGTTGCAATCGGAGCGGCTTCTTTTAAAATGGGAAGTGACTTTGAATCTGAAATGACTAAAATCATTGGTCTTGTAGGTGTTGCAGATGAACAAGTTGGTGAGTGGAGCAAAGACCTTTTAGCAATGGCACCTAAGGTTGGGAAAACACCGAAAGAACTTGCCGAAGCCTTATTCTTTGTAACATCAGCAGGATTGAGGGGAGCAGAAGCCTTAGATGTGTTAGAAATGTCAGCAAAAGCCTCTGCGGCAGGATTAGCAGAAACAAAGGTAGTCGCAGACCTTGTTACCTCCGCAGTAAATGCTTATGGAATACAGAACTTATCAGCGGCAAAAGCAACAGATATTCTTGTGGCCTCAGTACGAGAAGGGAAAGCCGAAGCTTCAGAACTAACAGCTTCATTAGGGCAGGTATTGCCAGTAGCTTCTGAAATGGGAGTTTCATTTGACCAAGTTGGTGCAGCAGTCGCAGCAATGACTAGAACAGGAACGAATGCGGCAACAGCATCAACAGAATTAAGACAAATTTTGATGGGTTTACTAAAACCTTCGAAACAAGCGGCAGATGCGTTGAATTCAATGGGTACATCCTCAAAAGCATTAAGAGAGCAGATAAAAGAAAAAGGTTTATTGTCAGCACTTACTACTATAAGGAGTTTGACTAATCAATATGGCGAGGATATCATGGCACAAGTTTTTCCAAACATAAGAGCTTTAGCTGGAGTTTTAGATTTAATGGGGGAAAACGCTTCTGAAAATGCGAACATATTTGAAGCATTAGGGAAGACAACGAATGAAACAGCATATGCTTTTGAAAAAGCTTCAGAAACAGCCGCTTTTAAGCTAGACCAAACTATGGTACAATTGCAAGTTACTATGCTAGGGTTTTATGACACATTGAAAAATGCCATTATCCCTATATTAGGCAAGATTGGAGAAAAACTTGGAAGTGTAACAAAGTGGTTTGAAGGATTGAGTGTTGAACAAAAAGAAAATGTCTTGAAATGGGCGGCAATTGTTGCGGCAATAGGACCTATGCTTTTGATATCAGCTAAATTAATAACCGCAGTTCAAGCAATCGGAGCGGCATTAATGTTTCTTGGAGCTAATCCAATAATCCTTGCGATAGCAGGAGTTGTTGCGGCAATAGCAGGGATTGTATATATTACAAACAAATCAAGCAATGCCGTAAAAAAGGCAACAGAGGAAGAAATCGAAAGTTACAAATCTCTTGCTGAAGAAAAAATTAAGTCAGTACAAGAATCTGCCGAAGCTAAAAAAGCTTTGCTTCAATCAGAATTAGACACAGCAAAATCATTATGGGCAGAAGAAACAGAGAATGCCCATGCAAAATATAAGAATGAGCTAGATGCGGCCGAAGAAAAAACAGCTTCTGTTTTAGCAGGGTTAGAGAAAGAAGCAGACCAAATCGAATCTAATCATGCAACGGCCATACAAAAAATACAAGATGAATATGGAACACTAGAAACAGTTGAAAAAAGTAAAATCGAGATAGTAACGGATAATTTTAATACAAGGATGGAGCAAATTGCAAGTGAAAAAGCAGAACATTTAGCTTCTCTGAAAGAACAAAAAGAAGCAGTAATTGTTAATTATAACAAGCAAGTTGAAGAAGCAGGGAAAGCCCATGCAGAAATTTTAACTATGCTTGACGAACAGCTTGATAATCAGAAAAGTAGAGTAGATAGAGAAACCGATTTAATAATAGGAGGACTTGAAGATAAAATATCTTTACTAGAAGGTTCTTCAAAAGAAGAAGTCGAAATCCAGAAAAGAAGAAGGATTGAAACAAGGGCAATTGAACTTGAAGATTTAATAGCGGCTGAAACGGACAAAACAGAAAGAGAAGCTTTAATTACTGAAAGAGAAAACTTAATTTCTGGGTTGATTTCAGATGCGGCAGACGTGAACATTGAAACTCAAAAATGGGCATTAAGAGAAGAAATTCTTGCGGCAAAAATAAGTTCGGCAGAAAAGAAAACTAATTTAGAATTAGCGAATGCCGAAGAAAAAACAATAACAGAAAAAGCATTGGAGGATAAGATAACAATTTATGGGCAAGACAGGGATGCGGCACTTGTTATTTTAGGAGAAACCGAAGCCAATTATATTACTCATATTAATACATTAATTACTGAAGCAGAAAGACAAAGAGATGCAAATATAACAATTTTAAAAGAAGAAAGAGCTGCGGCAATAACAGCACAAGTTGCAATACGCGCGGCATTAAAGCAAACAAATGTTGATGCAATGTCAGACCTTGAAGCAACAACTAAAAAAAATAAAGCTGAATATGATAAACAGCTTGCAGATACTATCACCTTTGCAGAGAATAAACAAAAAGCCTTACAAAATGCTTATGAAATAGCAGAGGCACAAGAAGATTTAAATACTTTAAACGAAAAACTCAAAATTGAAAAAGACCTTCTTGACAAAATTGCAGTAGAAGAAGCGAAATTAGCCGAGGAAGAAAATAAAACTTTTGTGGAAAAAACAACAGGTAAATTTTCTTCACAAGTTGGAGATTCAGGAGGTAAGGTTAAAGGGATATTGGACACGATAAAACCTTTCCAAACGGAAAACTTACCTACTATTGGCGGTGCAAAAGAAACTTTGTCTAATATAGGGGCAGCAATAGGAGAAACAGCAAGTGGTTTCTGGAACACGATAAAAGAAACAACACAAGGAATCGGAGATAATTTAGACACTTTGTTTGGTACAAAAGAAACTTTGTCTAATATAGGGGCAGCAATAGGAGAAACAGCAAGTGGTTTCTGGAACACGATAAAAGAAACAACACAAGGAATCGGAGATAATTTAGACACTTTGTTTAATGACTTACCAGAATATGCCCTTGGAGGAATTGTTGATGCCCCAGCCGGAACGCCAGTACATGCTATAGTACATGGTGGTGAATTGATAACACCAGCCGGAGCAGTTGCAGGAATGAATAACGATAGCGGTGGGGTTGCCATATCAGGTAGTTTTAACTTTTATGGAGTTCAAAATCCTGCTGAGTTTATGCAAGAAATGAGAGATATGATAAGAAGACATACTGGAAGGAATGTTTATCATGGCAGTTAAGATTAAAATTGATAGTGCTGATTTACCATCAGGAATAAAACTTAAGGCAGGAACTTTAAGCATAAACCAAGCTGAAATTGGAAGCAGGACAGTTTTGTCTTTTACGCTTATCGATAGTACAGGATTATATCACCCTCCAATGGGTGAGGTAGTTGATGTTTACGAAGATGATGTTCTAACCTATAGCGGAACGATTGATGAACCAAGAGAGCAAAAGATAAATGCGTTTCCTGTTTTAAGAGAAGTAATCACAGTAACAGATTGGCATTTTGTAGCGGATAGACATTTTATCAATGAATCTTATGCTAGGCAAAAAGCAGGAGATATAATCAAAAGTATACTTACTGATTACTTGGCACAAGATGGAATTATTGAAGGAACTATAGAAGATGGCATTGACATTGGGATTATAAATTCACCTTACATTCCTGCCTCACAGTTAATCAATGAAATTTGTTCGTTGACCGGCTATATGTGGAGAATCAACCCGGATAAGAGTTTAGACTTCATGGAATGGGGGACTTTTTTAGGAGATGCAATTGATGAAGATAGTGGCTATTTGTTTGATAGCTTACAAACTTGGAAAGACAGAAGCGAATACAGAAATAAACAAATATTGAGAAATGTTCCGGGAGTGACAGTTGAACTGACAGAAGTTTCAAACCCAACGCCTAATGGAGAAATAAGAACTTTTTATGTCAGATACCCACTTGCAGAAAAGCCAGTTATAGAAATAAATGAAGCGGCAGCAGGATGGGTTCCGGTAAATGCTGATGATGTAGGTATTTTAGGTGTAGACACAGGAAAGAAATGGTATTGGAATAAAGAGGTAAACTCCTTTGCTCAGGATGTTGGAGAAACTGAACTAGCAATAGGAGATGCAGTTAGGTTAAAGTATAAAGGGCTATATAGACTTACAGTAATTATGGAAGACCCAATCGAAATTGCGGCAAGGAAAGCAATCGAAGGTGGAAGCGGAATATACGAAGATGTGCAAGATGCCCCAAACCAAGATGGGCTAACAATAGCAACAGAAAAAGCAACAGCTCTGTTGAGAAAATACGGGAAAAATGCAAAGAAGTTTACAATGTCTTCTTATGATTCAACCTGGAAGGTTGGACAAATTTGTGAAGTAAGTATTCCGACACACGAACTTTCTGGAGAATATCTAGTAATGAGTTTATTAATACAAGATACCGGGAATCAATTAAAAAGGACAGCAACCTTTGTTGATGGAGAGGCTATTGGCGGTTGGGTTAAATTTTTCAGGTCATGGCTAGAGTCCACGCAAGAATTAACGATAAGAGAGAATGAACTGATAAGAAAAATTCAAACGATGAAGGAAAGTGGAGAGTGGGAAGGCTCATATAATATAAAAGCGACAGAACAATTATACCCGGCAAACAACCTATATCCATCAAATGTTTTATATCCCGGGACTATAACATTGGAGGTGACAGTAGATGATTAATATACTCAAAAAAGATAAAAAATCTATACTTGACAATATTTTTGGTTGGCAAGGATATTTCAAAATAAAAACAAAAAGTGGAATTATAGTTTTGAAGAATAGAATTATGGATGATGCCCTTGACCAATTAATTTTATCTTTTTACAATTCGCCTCCCGATATGGAGCTTGCATATTTAGCAATTGGGGATAGTAGCCTTGCGGTTACAAATTCTCAAAGCACATTGGATAATGAAGTTTTTAGAGCACCATTTCTTACAAAAGCAAGAACAGGTATCGGAGAATCAACAGCAATTGCACTTATAACAGATACAGACTATGATGGTCCTATTGAAGAAATAGGTGTTTTTGCAGGTAGCGGAGCTTCAGGAAGTGTAGATACTGGATTAATGATTAGCAGGGTTTTGTGGAGCTATACAAAAACGGCAACAGAGGAATTACAGTTTACAAGGATTGATAAAATAATTAGAGGATAGACATTTAAGGAGTTGAAATAATATGGCTTATGTAAAAACTGTTTGGGCAAATGGCATAGCCCCAGCTTTGAACGAAACAAATCTGAATAATATAGAAGATGGACTTGAGGAAGCTTCAAAAAGACCCGAAAATGAAATTATAATTTCGCCAACTGGTGGAGATTATGCAACAATTCAAGATGCTTTAGATGGTGGTGGCACTCCTTTAGCAAATACTATGTTTGTCGTTTATCCCGGGACTTATATAAATGATACAATACATTTTACCGCAAATAATCAATATGTTGTAGGGGCTCAAAATGTTGCTCCAAAAGTAGTGCTTGTTACTAACTCTGTGAATATTTGTAATTATGGGGCATTTACTAATTGTATAGTTAAAGATATCAAAATGCAAATGACCTTGTTGTCAACGGTTGCTGATTCTACTGTAAATGGAGATGTCGGAGGAAGTTGCAATCTCAAACATTGCCATGTTGAATGCAATGTTCCTGTAGGTGATTTAAGTGCAGAGGCAAACGGAGGAGCAACCGCTGTAAGAGGGCATGGAACAGTAAAAATAGTTGATGGTTCAATTGTATATGATAATAAAGCAACTAGAGGAGCTAAAGGCAAAAAGGTAATTCTTGTAGAAGACGGAACTGCTCTGACAATAGATAAAGTTACAATTACAGCTTCGGCAAGTGGTACAAGTAGTGCAACCGCAGTGATTAGAGATAACTCATTAACTGGGGAGTTGCTTATTCAGAATTCAAAAGTAGATATTACTGATGATTCCGCTAATATTACTTATGGCTTAAACATTGATGAAGGTACAGGCACCCCGGAAGCATATAGAAATGTTATTCATGTTACTAATGATGGAGAAGATAAAACAGCCATTGCAGTAAGGCTAGGGTGCCCTTCTGGCTATACATTAAGTGTCCGAAGTATGTATAATCATTTTCATGCAATAGCAGGAGGAACTGGAACTACTTATGCCTATTGCTTACAAATTGATGATGCTAGAACAACCGCAATAAGTCAACTTGATGATTTGGTTTGTGTTGATGGAACAAATATAATTGCAGGAACCTACACTTATATTAATTCTCCATATGATGGAGGGTTTGCCATAAGTGATGGATTAGTTGTAGCTGGGACAGTAACGTGTGATGGGCTAAGTCTTGGTGATAGTGAATATATTTATCTTGGCTCTGATAACGATTTACAAATATTTCATAAT
>Ga0207997_1000581_pt1 | contig 18674 bp, 29 predicted proteins | sample AntAceMetag02UKN_FD_184777 | JGI IMG/M metagenome (GOLD analysis project Ga0207997, IMG submission 184777) | Saline lake microbial communities from Ace Lake, Antarctica - Antarctic Ace Lake Metagenome 02UKN (SPAdes) (version 2) | ecosystem: Environmental > Aquatic > Non-marine Saline and... | reverse complement strand
GTGTGCCGAATAGTGTGCCGAATCGTGTACCAAATCGTGTGCCACCCCAAGTTCTTCTTTTGTATGAGTTCCCAGTAGGTAGTACCCTTCTATTACTTTTAGATATTCTTTTATTTCTTTGCAGTCTGTCTTGCAACGTTTAGCACACCATATCGCAAACTCTCTGGCTGTTCTTTCATCCGCCAAATAAGCAAATACCCAGATAGCATCATCTACGCCATTTTTATAGTGTTTGTAATTCAACCATTCCAATAGTGTCCATGCTGTTTTACTGTCTACTCCGTCAAGGTCTGTTGGGTTGTAACAACTTCCCTTTGCTCTTATCATTCTAGCTGTTATCTTTTTCATGTTCTACTCCTATATTATAGTTGTTTAGTTTGCAGGTTCTATTGCTTTGTTGTTAGGTTAAATATTGGTGATATTGGTTTTGGCATTAGCTCTCTTTGCCTGTCAGTCCCGTATAATGCCACATAATGCAGAATCTCTTGTATCATTAAAGCATCTGGTATAAACTTTCCGTTTCTGGTTTTCATAGCTTCCCTGTGTACTTCTGGCAAGTTGCCATTGGTTTGTATAGAAAAACCTTTCTTCCCGTTCTTAGGTGTTATTCTGATCGTTCTATTACCGTTCCTGTCTGTATGTAGTGAATATTTGAACATAATATACCCCTATTAATTTATTTACGTTACCAAAATCTAGGTGCTGTTTTTTCGCCTGTGTATATCCAACCACCTAAGCTATTCTCTAGAGTTGGATAAGTATCGTGTCCATTTTCGTCATGACTGTAAGGTTCACCCATTTGAATAGTTTTATTAGTCCATGTTCTAGGTGGTAAGGTTTCCAGAAAATACATTTTCATTTCATCATCCACGAAATCACCTACTTGTAAATATTTCAATAAGTTCTTTCCGTTCTTGTGCTTTGTCTTTATCTGACTGAACCCTTGCTCCGTCTTCCTGTTCTTCTTGGATCAGGTTGAAGGGTGTTTCTTCTGGTGTGATGAGTTCTTGCATAATTATCCTGTTCTAGCTGTTAAAATACATTCCCTGTTCGGCGGCAAGAAACAAATTCTCATCAAAAAGAGCTTTTTTAAGCGCTTCTCGTTTTGTCAATCTCTTGCCCGTTTCAACATCAAATATATTGTTGGCCTTGATTGTCCATAATAACGTGCGTGTGTATTCTTTCATGTTTACCCCTCCTGTTACTGGTTAATGTTGTCTTTCTTCTCTCATGCAATATAGAAACTATATCACAACTATATTGTAAGTCAAGCGATTAAGAATAATAATCACATTTATTTTTAGCTGTTATTTTCAGTTAGTGCTTGACTCTATCTATTACCTTACCTTAATTTAACCGGCATAATGAAAAGCAGTCTAACACATGAAGTCAAATTTTTAGAATGGGCGCAAACGAAAGGCTGGGAAGTGACCAGGCGGGGCGGGTTGCGTGGTGCTCTTACCTGCTTCAATAAGAAGAATAAAAACGGGATAGCTTTTGTTGCTTGTCGTAAGTCCAACAAGCATGGTTTAAGACCGCCATTGTTAAGAGTGTATAATCTCATTCATAAAGTCGTGCCTTGTTACCGCTTTGACCCCCAAGACCTCCTGCAAAAGCATGATCCATATAAAGAGAAACTATTAAGGGCCGAGACCAAGAAGCGTAGCGCTGCCAGATCAAGAGCGAATAGACAGGAGGCCGGCGAGGAATGAAGCTATTAACCGCAAAAACAACAGACAGACCCCAAGAGGGCTATTTCACGCCTAAACCGGCTCTATACCGCCCCAAAATCGCAACCGTTAATAATACACCTATAACACAAGGAAAACCCGTACAGCTTAACCTCAACAACCGTACACAAGGTTGGTAAGGACGGATAAAGAGTAAAGTAATGGAAATCAATACAGATACTATTAATGTAAATAAGCCTACAGTAGAGCAGATGGAGAAATTTACAGAAAAGAAGAAAAGAGGTAGACCAAAGGGAAAAAATGTAAAGGTTGCTAAACTTGACCCTGAAACGTATGACGGCTCTATACCCCTGCAAGACCCTATGCAGGAAAAATATGTGCAGAATCGTAAAGACGGCAAGAATAAGAAAGAATCTTATATATTAGCCGGTTATAAATGCAAACCAGAATATGCAGGGCAAACCGCCGGAAAGATGGAGCGAAAGACCCTCGTGGCTCGCCGGTTGTCGTATATCACTACAGCAGATATTGAAAAAAGCCGTGAAAAAGAGGCTGAAAAGCTGAATCCCCTCGCTTCCCCTGATGATTTTAAGACGTTTTACTACAATATAGCTGTAAATGCTGATATTAAAGACACCGAACGCCTGAAAGCATGCGCCTCACTGGCTGAGATGATAGGTATTAAAGAGCAAGTAAACGCTGACAAAGCTAGGCCAGATCCGGCTGTAATACTAGCCTGGTTGACTAATGTTAAGCTGCAAGGCTCTACACCTGCCTTGATCATGTTACAATTTGATGGACTCCAGCGCATAGCCGACGCAGTTTTAAGCATATTACAGGCTGACTTCGTGACCATAGGCATAGGCGGAGATAGTGCCACCTCGGCTATAACGTCGCATAATAGCGCTTATGTTACCTCGGACATGGCGCATGGTGGTGATGACCTTATGAATGTTAGTGATGATGTGATGAGTGATGATGTAGCCTCTGATGGTGGTGATGGTGGTAATGTGTTGATTCCCACCGGCCCTGGATTATCGCATACGGAAACCGGTCGGCGCAAATCGGGGGGTACAGCGGGGGTCCCCGACCGTCTTACCCCCCTATCTAGTGTCGTACTCCCTGAGCCTGAAGCACTTACAGAGAATCCTTTAAAGCCTTCTAAACATGCTATGGACTTGGCAGAGGCTTCTACTGTTTTCACCAAATTACCAAAAAGACCCCGCGAGGGTTACGAAACGATTGATAAGTCAATAGAATCAATAGAAATTGCAGAATCTTTACCAAAAGACGAGGTTTCTCACGAGGGTTCAGAACCTATCCTCAAAAAAAATCTCGAAACTCCTGTTGCGGGGGGAGATATGATTGAGGCAATGGATGAAGAGTTAAACGCAATAACAGGAGGTGAATAATGGATTGCAAAGAACAGTTATCAGAATACGCACATGAAGCATGGTCCGGTTGGATGAAGTATTTATTTGAGCAGACGATAGTTGATCTTGAAGGATTCACGGTTATTCCTACGGAGTCTGTAGAACGCTGGAAACGTCAGATGAATACACCTTATGCCGATTTGCCTGAATCTGAGAAAAATTCGGATAGACTGGAAGCTGACAAGATGCTGGCTATAATCATTGGCAAGCGTAAAACTACTCCTGAGACACATGTAGCAGTCGTTGAGCCTGATCCGGTCAAATGCCCGATGTGCCATGAACCATATCCTGACGGTTGCGAGCAGACAAACGCTATCAGCGTTTACGGCAAATGTATTCCCTGTCTCATCAATGCTGAACTTGATAATGGTGAGGATTGGGATTTAGAAAAGGTTAAAATGACACATGAACAGATGGATAATTGGAAACAACGGTTTCCAGCAACAGGGAGAAGATGATGAGTAAGATTAGCATGGCAGATATGGACGAGAAAATCAGGGCATTGGAGCTAAAGATGGATTCAGTTCAAGGGCTCTACATCAGCTCCAAATGCGTTTAAAGGCTGATACGGGGTATATTATACAGGTAAAACAGCATACAAACCCTGTACTGGATTATCAATTATATGAGACTAGAGTAAGTATTGAGTTTAAGGAGGAATATAATGAACATTGACCTATTACACATAATATACGAGGATTTGGTAATCGATACGGAGGATGAAAATAATGAGAAATAAGATCCGGATAGCTTTAGGTCGCAAATTTGGATACGGCTCAATTTTGCCTGTTTGGGCTAGAATAGTAATGTTTATACTGTATCCGTTGCCTATTAGATGCTGGTTCAATCTTGACCTGTTCGATGTAGGAACTATGAGCTATAAACTTGAGGGTATCAATATAACCAGAGAGTTTCTTATGGCATTAAAATTTAAGAGCCGAAACTGGTACAGAGTTACAGGAGTGCATGACGGCTACGTTCATACTGAATGCAGAAATGAATTTGATGTACGCCCCGAAAATGAGTCTTGTGATGAATGCTGCTGCAATGCTGATGCTACAACCTATGAGTTATGGCGGGTATGGAGAAAAGGCGAGGATCTTCCCACAACAAGAGTTATGGGTAAAAAATGTGATAAACATAAACCAGAATGGTTGAAATGAACCACAAAGAAGCACATTTAAGCGATTTTAGATGCTGGCGCCAGATATGCCGTGAGGTGCTACACAGATCTGGTGAGAGGCTTGGAGATACTTTTGTATGGGTATGTTCAAGGATCGGCTTTGCGATAGTTATGTGCTGTATTCCGGTGCTTTTAGCTGGAGTTTTGTTTTTCGGTATAATCGTTGGATTACTTGGTATTTACGGATTTGCTTCTAATTTTGCTAAATTTACTGGAGATAGAGACAGATGAAAGAATTATCACAATTAGTCCGTTTTATAGTGTTTTTCGGTGTTTCAATACTAGCGGCAAGGGCAATTTATTACGTAACACGGTTTATAGATAAATCAAAAAAAGGAGGAAAATAGTATGAGTGGATTAACAGTAAATAGCGTGAATAATACCGGTGCCGGTGATGGTGCGGAAAAAAAGGTTGATGACATTGCGAAAACCGAAGACCTTAATCCTGTTGAAAAGAAGGAAGCTAAGTCTGAAGCTGGAAAAAAGGTTAAGAAAGCTAAGAAAGGTAGCGTTTTAGAGTCTATTTCTAAGGCTCTTGACTTAGCAAAGGACGTTCTTGATCTCATAGAAGACCTGCATGACGGCCTTGAAAAGCACGATGTTGAGATTAGCGCATTGCGTAGCGCTGCCCGTCAGTTTGTTCATATTGGCACACAGAAGAAAGCAAAAGAGGAAGCAAAATAGAACTTATGGGGGTACTCTCGAAGACAGCTCCATCAAATCTACGTATACGCGACAGTCGTGCTTTTGGAACAAAGGGAGTGATTGTATTTCGGAGTACCCTCTTTTACTTTGGAGAAAATAGAGCAATATGGAGAATATTATGAGTATAGAGCCGAAAACAGGTCAAACCATGAATGAGTTTATAGCAACGAGAGCTCCTGAACGTCAGCAAGAGCACTCTGAAGAGGATAATCAGCAAAGCGTAGTTGTAGCCAAGACTGAATTTGAAGCGTTTTTGCAGGCTAAAAAGGATTTAGGTCATGGTTGATAAGGGTGAAGATGCTCAAAGGCGAGCTTCGCCTAAGATTACAGTCACTATCAGTCAGCCAAACTATGATTTTTTAACGGAACGATTAATGCCAGCAAATCCTAAACTTGGTAAGCTTTCTCAGGCGGTTGACTGGTGTTTAAAAGCAGTAAAGGAGGCAGTAGAAAATGATAGCTCCACTTAGAGTAGTTGAAGGCGTCAAGAAGAAGAAAAAGAAGTCTAAAGGCGATATTATTGAGGATAATTGCTCTTTGGCTCTTATGCTTAAAAACTCAAACGCTCTTTTAGCTCAGATTCATAAGCAATGTAACGATCAGGTGGCCGCAAATCGCCTGTTAGTGGGGCTTCCTACTCAATCTGATAAGCTATTGACTGAAATTATCCTTAATACGGTCAGCTATAAGGGTTGGGACGCTGAAACAATGGAAATGGATCCAGAGGAAGATTAATGGAACACATTGTTGATATAGCTGCAGATGAGCTACCTATTGAGTTTTCAATGGAGAATAGCCCTGTTATACAGGCGAGGCTTTGGGCTCCTGTCATGCAAGCGTATCCTTGGCAGAACGCAGTATTTGATGCCTGTTGGCGTCCTGGCGCTCAGGTAGCTTGTCGTACATGTAATGAATCTGGTAAATCGTCCTTCGAGGTTCCTGTGCTATCCTTGAGCTTTGCAGCGGCCTTTCCAGGCTCTCAGACGGTTATCACCTCAGCTTCAGAAGATCAGATCAAAGAACAGCTTTGGCCGGCAATTAGGGCTATGGCCGTTACCCGCAAGGGCTGGATAGTCACTTCAAACAAGATCACGGCCCCGAGCATTGACGGTATAATCCCTGGTTCAACTATCATTATCAGGGTAACAAAGCAGGGTTCACGCTTTGAAGGGTACCATGTTCGCAAATATACGGCTGCAGATGGTCGTGAGGTCTTCGGTCCTTTGATGATTATATCCGATGAAGGTAAATCTGTTCATCCAGAGATATATGAGGCCATAGAGCGTTGTAACCCGACTGTAGAGCTTAGAATCAGCACAACCGGCGAGGATAGCGGTGATTTCTATGATTCCTGCATGAATACAGACGGTTTATGGACTACTGGCTGGGACTGGAACGGTGAGCACCATGATTTTGTAATACCTTGGACTAAATGCCCTCATCTACTTTTCGGCAAGACTTATGAGCGTAAGAAGGCTCTTTTAGCCAAATTAGGGCAAGATCACCCTACTGTATGCTCGATTCTTCTCGCTGAGTTCTTCAGGGCCGGTACTCGTATGGTCTTCCAAGATACCGACATGACGGCTGTAAAGCATTGCATGGCCGGTTTAACACCAAGAATTAAGGGTCATAAGCAAGCATTTTGTGATTTCTCCGGTGGCGGTGATGAGTTGACCTTCCAATATCGAGAGGGTAATTACATTCATCCGATTGTTGCCTGGCATAGATCCGGTAGCATAGCGCCAAGCGTAGAGGCTGACAAATACATCATGCTATTCAAACAGGCAGGATTCTCTGTCGGTGAGGCTTCAACTCAGATAGCAGGTGACAATGGTGGTTTAGGGGCTGGTATCATTAGCGAAATGAGCAAGAAGAGCTGGAATATCAAGAGAATCAACCCGAATGTCAAAGCTAAAGACGAAATGCAGTTTGTTGATCGGTACGCGGAATGGCATTGGGACTTGAAAGAGCTCATTCAGGACCAGATGCTTATTATCCCGAATGATAAGATTCTTCTGGAGCAAATGCGACTCCGGCGGTATTTGATGAAAAACACTGAGGATAACAAAGTCAGGATTGAGCCTAAAGATGATGCCAGAAAGAATAGGCGCGAGAAATCCCCTGATAGACTTGATACGCTGGTACACCTTTGCAGGAACATGGAAGATATGCCGAAAATGAGCGAATTAGCTAATCCTTGCCCCAAGACCGGCACAGTTAAGGAGTTTTGGGACAAACAAGCAAAGTTCAAGGAAAGCGAGAATGAATCGTTTTTCGGGGGCGAGTGGGCTGATTGAGCTTGACACGTAAACCTAATTGTGATACATACCCGAACAATGAAGATCGGATTGACAAACTATTCAGAGACAAGTTCAAAGAGCTTTGTTCAAAGGAGTACGGTGAGCTTGTAATCAAAAAGCATAATAATTCTTTCATGTTTGAGCTGACAGATAAAGTTAAAATAACAGCTTAAATAAGTCTTGAGTGATTTACACAGAGACGCTTGGTTAATAGCCAGGTGTCTCTTTTTTTTGTTAATTTTTAAGGGGCAATATGGGTAACACTGACAAAGGAAATAAAAAAGGCGAGACAGCTCCTTACATTGACGATATTCAAAACGATCTTGGCGCCAGAGCCCAATGGAATAAAAGAGACGATGAGATTATCCAACGCCGAAGAGGTCGCAGAAAGACCACTGGCCAGCCTTACCCTAACGCTCCAAATCCTGTAGTTACAATCGTAGATGATGTAGTTTCTAAGAAGACAGATTTAGAAATTACAATGATTACAAACGCTCCACATAAAGCTATTTTCATTCCTATCGGTGATAACATTCCTGTAGGCACAGCTCAGAAAGTTCAGCAAGCATTTGATTATTACTTAACTCACGTAATCGATTATCGCCCAAAAAAAGAAGAGGCTGTAGACACTAAAAATGCGCGAGGTTTTGCTGTAACGAAAGTAATGCGTATGGACCACCCTAAGTACGGAGTTATCCCTACGTTTGAAACTGTTGATCCTAAAGATTGCATCGTGCCTGTTGATACTAAAGTTCCTGTAAGCATAGACGGTGAACGTGTTGTAGATGTTCTGCGTTGGTCTAAGAGACAGTTGCGCGATAAGAAGGGTAAAGATTCTGTTTGGATGAACATTGCAGAGCTTGAAAAAAGACTTGTCCCTGAAAACGATCTTGAGTCTGACGGTGATACTGCCGGTAGTGACAATGACGATGACAATATCCTAAGCGTAAATGAAAACATCATTGGTATTAACGCTTCAGATTATAGCCTTAACAGAATTGTCGTATGGGAAACTTTCCATTACGCTACTGAATGGGACGTAAATAACTCAACAAGAGTTCCTTTGAAGCTTGGTCAAAAATGTATCACTTATATCTGCCCTGACGCTCCTGATCTTTTGCTTAGAGCTCTTGCATGGAAAGAGCCTGACGAAAAGGTAGAGCTTACTCCTGACGAAATGGCTATGGAAAGAATCAATGCCAGAGTAGAAGGTAGAGACGTTGAAACCGAAAAGACTATTGTTGGTAAAGATAAATTGTGGCCTATCATTCAGCACAGATACGAATACGTTGATCGTTACTGGTATAACACTTGGGGTGTAGGTCAGAAATGTATGGACAACCAAATTACCGCCACAGGTATTAAGAAGAAAAAACTTATCTGGATGGATTATGCTACAAATCCTGTACTGGAAAATGACGGTACCGGAACCAGCGAAGCAAACAAAAAGATTGTACCTGGTGGCGAGCTTCCTATTGGATTTAAGTTTGCAACTCTACCGCAAGCTCCTACTAATTTTGATTTTGATATTGACCAAGAAAAGCGTGACGCTTCTCAAAGAGCTGGTGCCGGTGATTCAATGTTTTCACAAGATGTATCTGCCCGTAGAAAGCTTCAGAAGACAGCAACAGAGGTTAATGCAGATGTAGCCGCACAAGGAATGGTATCAAGTGCAAGCGTTGATCGTTTTAATGATCCTGATAGAATCCTATTTCAAATGCTATGGGAAGATTTAGCACGTTTGAAAGTAAAACTTCCCGTCATCAACAGGGGTTTATACGAAGGTGATCTTGAAATGGAAGCTTACGGATATGATTTTCTTATCGTACCAGCAGCAAGCCAAAAGACTTTAGATCCTGAAGCTGAATTTGCTTCTAACGCTGGCGCTATTGATTGGGCTATGAATTATGCTCAGATGACTCCTTTGAAAGTTACAGAGGCGGTAGATTTTGCTTTAACTCAAAAGAATCCTGATCTTGCTAAGATAATGTTGCAAGACCCTAACGCTGAAGGACCACAAGGGCAGCCGCCGATTTATCAGGTTATGCAACAAATCATGGGCATGCTTAAACAGCAAGGCGAAGCAAATCAACAGCGTGATAAAGAAATTGAAATGACTCAAAATCTTGCTGTAGAAAATTCAGAAAAGATAGAGGACGAACATAATGATGAATCTGTTTAAAAAGAAACGTGTCCCTGTAAAGCGTGAACCTATACCGCTGGTCGCTCCTGTATTTACCGCTGACGAAAAAGCTCATCTTCAGTCGATGATGCAAACTGAATTATGGAGTAGGGTTTTACTTTGGCTGGATTATAAGCTTCTCGAAAGATTCCTTAATTCCAATATTGATATTTCTAAAGACGCTAAAAACTCTTATTTACTTTGCCGCCATAACCTTGCTGAATTAGGCAAACCTAACGCTGAAAAAGAATCTAAAAAAGACGAGTATGATTACATGCAATCATCAGTTGATGAAATCCTAAATGAGAAAGATTACGCTCACATGGATTTTCAAGATTAATGATGCCATTGCCAGCGAACGTATCGCTGAGAAATAGTAGGCTCCCAGTCCTTAACTGGAGAAAAAAGAGGCACCCCGTCCTTATCGGGAGAAGGAAAATGACTAAATGACAACGGAAGAGACAAAAGTGACAGACAGCGAAGTAAAAACTGAAGAACCATCAGCAGACGAATTGTTTGAGAATTTGCAAGCTAAGGGTGCTGAATTGGAACCTGACGAAGATACTACGCCACAGGTAGATGAACCGGTAACACCAGAAAGTGATGATGCTCCTGTCGAAGATGACGCAACTCCTGAATCAGAGGATGAGCCAGTCGAAGATGAGGAAACTCCCGTAGTGGATGGAGAGGAAGCACCGAAGGTTGAAACTAAAGCTGAAGATGAAGTGGCAGAAGGGGAAACTCCAGCTGAAGATGAACCGGAAAAATCCGATAAGGATAAAAAGCACGATGAAGCGTTTGCAAAGATGCGTCTGGAGAAAAAGGAATTAGCGGATAGGCTCGATAAGTTAGAAGCTGAAAGGGCTAATCCACCAGAGGTACAGAAAACGGTTGAAGGTGTCTTTTCGGATTACATGAAAGCGTCTACCGAAGATAATACTGCTGCTATGCTCGCTAATGAAAAGATCATTGGTGAACAAATGACCGCACCTATGCTTGTTGATGTTATTAACAAAGCTAGAGACGGAAAGTTTGGTGAGAATAGTCAGGATGTTGGTGAGATAGCCACAAAGTATTTACCTGTCGCAACAGCTCGTCAGCAACAAGCGGAACAACAGCAAGTAGCAATCCAACAGAAGTTTAATCAGGATTTGTCTAAGGTAGGCAAAGAGTTCCCTGATCTATTGGTTGCAGACTCATCTCATAATAAATTTATGAAGGAATGGGACTTGAAAATGCTTGGGTTGGATAATAAGGGCAAGAAAGTACAAGAATCAAAATTGTCGGATGATGAGGTAAGATATATTGCTGATAATCCGCTGGTTCATGCTCGACTGATGAATGACTCTTACGAAGTTGCAAGTAGTCAGACTGAAAAATTAACGAAAGAAAATAAGGAGTTAAAAGACAAGCTTAATTTAAGTGAGTCTCCAGAGAAATCTTCTGCTCCTGTCAATGCTGATAAAGGAAATAAACCAGAGACCGCTGACGCTATGCTTGACAAGTTAAAGCAGAAGTCATTGGAGCTCGCAAAATAAAGGATAATTAAAATGAGTTTAAATCTAACTACACTTCTAAACGATAGCGCCGGCAGAGCTATGGTCGAGGAATATCTGAACAAGAGACTCCTTGAGCGCCGCGATTGGGATGGTGTTCTTACAAATAAATCGTATGGCCGCGTTGACCCTATTGCACAGCATAGCGGTCAGTGGAGCAAATTTACTCGCAAGGGTAAAGCTCGTATTCCTGAGACTATGGCTTCTCCAGGTGGCGCAGGTAGTGACCCTGCTAGTGGTGGTATTCTTGGTGTCGATCAGGTGAAAGTGCCTATAGAATATATGCACGATTACATGGACATTGCGACTGTTGCTCAAATGACATCTTGGATTGACCTTGATGAATGGGTACGTGATGAACTTCCTGATGCTGTAGAAAGACGCTTGCATCAGCTTGTGCAAAACGCTTATGTAGTTGGTCGTATGACTCCTGGTGTTTGGAGCTCTACAACTGGCACAGCCGATACAGCATTTGACCAGTCAGCGGAAGCTACTGTAACGCTGTATAACGAAAGTTTCACATTCCTGAAGCCTCCTACATATTATGCTGCCGGAAGAGACTCTTTCAGCGAAATGGAAGCTGGAGACCGTATTACATGGCAGGATATGAGAAACATTGCTGCACGTATGGCAATGTCTGGTGCTAAACCAGTACAGGGCGGCCTAATGTGCGTTTGTTCGGCTTCATTCTGGATGGACTTGCTTATTGATGACGATGAAGGTCGTTTGACAGCAGCAATGGCCGGTGGATTGAGGACAGCAATCAAGGGTCTTGAAACAAACATGACATTCCACTATGCGGGATGGAACTTTGTTATAGATGACCAGCCTTTCACTGAAGATTTTGGCTCTGAAAACGCTCGGGCTAACTTCGGAAGTATTCACTCAGCTATATGTTTTGGCGCAAAATGCCATACATGGATGCCAATGACGGGCAAAGGTCGCTCCGCATTAACTAAGCCTGGTCCTTTCAAGGTTCAGGACGTAAGCAAGACTGGATTCCAGAAGAGTATTGGTTATCAGTTCCCTTATCAGACTGCTGTTGTAAATGCAGATTGGGGTGCTGTAATTAAGGCTCCTGTATCACAGGCTAAACCTAACAACTATGACGCTGAAAACCCAACTAAGCAATTAGATGGTTTTGACACAGGTGCGTAGAACAAATATTGGCAGGGGTTAGGCCGTAACCTAGCCCCTGATTTACAGTTAAGTTATTAAACACTCAGACCTTTAAAGGAGGAAAACAGAGTGAAAAGAAATATTATATGTGTAATGAGCCTATTGCTTGTAACTTTAGCCCTTTGTGGTTTCAAAGTTCTCAAGATGGCTAGTTTCAATGGTACTGGCACTTCCGCAGCAGCGGTTACTGTCAATATACCAGCCGGCAACGGGTATGTACTCGTTGATTCTATGTATGTTACTTGCGAAACAAACGCTAGTATGACTGTCAGACGCCCAAAAAGAAGTTCAAAGGTGTATGCATCTGTATCAGCAGCAACTAACATCGTAGTATTCACCAAAGGTAGCAATACTGTTGATGGATTCTCACCAACGGTAGGAACGGATGCAATTATAGTTTATAATAAAACATCTGGCTATCAATATGCGGTTCTTGATCTTGTTACCGCGTATGGCTCAACAACTAATATCACTTCCTATAATACGGATGCTGCTATTACTGCAAGCGCTGATGACATTGTTTATATTGTCGATATTACTGACAATATTACATGGCCTTGTCTTTCTGGAACGGCTCAGGTGGACGTAAGGTATCCGTTTACTGGCTTCGATCAAATGCCAGTACAGGCAACTATTCCAGCTACAGCTGGGGCAGTTGTACTCGGTGGAGTTTACTCTCAGATAAAATAGTAAACTGTTTAAGAGCCTCGGGGTCAAATCCTCGGGGCTTCTTAGAAGGGAGTCTTATGATTGTACTTGAAATTCTTAAATCAGCGATAAATAACGGTCTAAAGCTACCAAGAGACCCTATTCAGAGTGATATTCTTTCCCTCGCGCTCGATTTTTATGCTAATTCAGGAAAAGAGCTCTACGACTTATGGACTTGGGACAATAGAAATATAGATGAGCTTACCATGACTCCCGATTCAGACGGGATTATTACTTTTGATGTCACCGTAGACATTGTACGTGCTGTTAAGGCCGTAGCTACCGGATCTTCGGACAATGACGACACTTTTATATGGCCACAAGATCAGATAAATGCAGCTATTTTAGGAAAATTGGTGTCTCCTGACAGATTCGTTTACCTCTCTAATGATGCTACAACAGGCGGCAGGCGCATACAGGTCAACTCAGATGACGCTATAGCAGAATACAAGGTACTTGCCTTTAAGAAGTTCATACCTGCCGTTATAGATGATGACTACGACTCTACGGATCCTACAGCTACACCGACTGATTACCGCGTAATAGAATTTCCAATAGACCATTTAAATCCTGCAATTATAGCGAAAGTTGCCGATGATTTACGTGAATGGGATGGCCAAAAGTTAAAGAACGATTGGGAAGGTTTGGTCAAAATAGCAAGACAAAAGGTTGATAGTCACCAAGTACGCGGTCACGTAGTTCATCCACCGGAAGCCGTATTTGGAGAATTAGGAAACTGGTCATAATGTTAAGCGATAGATTACGTCAAAAAGTAGATGGTCAAACTTCATTTTCGGGCGGCATGAAAATGGAAGGTGATCTTGGTCCTACTGAGTACCGCTATGGAGAAAACATCGTAGTGCGTGATGGTGATGCTGAAACTCGTCCTGGTGTTCGCAGAGCCTTCCCTCTTCCAGATGGTTTCAGGCGCGGATTCTTCTTTAACGAGCAAAATGCTAGATTTGCTGATGCAACTCATACCGGTTTTTGGTTCCCGTTCTACTTCTTTGGCGAGCTATGGCGTACAATTCAAGGTGTAGAGTGGTATCGCTTTAACGATGAAACTGAGTTTAGCCAGATAATAGTCAATGATGGTACTGTTTATAAGCATAAACGTGGATTAGTTAAAGCCATCAAGACTGAAGACGAGCTCACAAAGACCGAGACAGTAGAGTTTATTCAGGGCGATAATAAGATTGTAATGCTCCGTTCAGGCAACCATGAACCTATGTTTTGGGACGGACTAGATAAAGATGAAGGATTTCAGAAATTTACCTCTGCCGGCACTACGAACCGTATTCCTTTTGCTACAGCCGGCGCTTATATGTTCGGTAGGCTATGGCTAAAGAAGGGGAGGCATGATATTGAGGCAAGTGATATTTACGATTTTGACACGTATGATGAAGTCTATCAGCAATTTGGTGTAAGCAGAGGTGATTCCGATGAAATAGTAAAGATTATGCCTTTTAGAGAGAATTTTGCGTTTGTGTTCAAGAAACAAGCTACGTATGCGCTTTCTGGGATTAATCCTGTCCTTTTAGACGGCGATGTATTATCAAACCATGTGCGTGTAGAGACCGTTATACCTGATAAGGGTATGGTTGGTCCTCACGCTTTCGCCTTGCATGGTGAACAGATAACATTCCTGTCTTACGGTGGTATTACAAGCGTAGCAAGGTCCACTGAAGGTAAGCTTATGGGTAAAGACGTAACGCTTTCAGAGCCTATTCAGCCATTAATAGACCGTATTCATTGGAATTTTGCTCATAAATGTTGCGGGACATACTTCAAGAATTACTTGATGTTTGCCGTTCCTTTAGATGATTCAGAGACGAATAACTATATTTTGGTCTATGATCTTACCGCCGCCGAGGGAAAAGGTGCGTGGGTGTCTGCATGGAAGAGTGACATGATTCACCCAATGAGATTCTTTGTAGAGAATCAAGACCTGTATTTCCTTGATGAAGACGGAACTATCAAGATTATGTGGAGTGAAGACCCTTGGGATTCAGAGAATGTTTATGACGATACGCCTATTTGGGATCCAGAAGAGACTTTCAGTGAAGGCGATTTGCTTTATTGGTCAGTACTCGAAGAAGATAGAATTTACAGAGCATTGCAGGACGGAGGCGGTCAAGAGGTAACTGATACGGACTATTTTGTTCAAGTTACGGCTGATTTATCTCCAGAAGCCCTCTATCCGATAGAATCAGAGCTTAAACTTAGATTCTTCTATCACCAAGACGAAACAAGCCCTAAGCGTTACGGGCGCTTTCAGGTGGCCTACAAGCACATGAACCCCGAAGTAAGCATATACACCGAATCAGAGGACTACAGCACCAGAGTAGCCATGTTCAGCAACCAGGAGTACTCTCAGCTTGCCTACGATATAGCCGGTGTCGTTAATTGGGATCCTACGAATATCAATCTTGACCACGATAATCCACATAGAGGCGATTATACAGCGTTTATCTACCATGAATACGGGTTTTACACCGTAGCAGAAATGGCCGCTTATTTTACAGCCGGAGACGTTACTGATTTAGGAATACCTGCTAATGGCGCCAAGACTGGCTTCTTCATAGGCGCAGAAGGATGGGCTATTAACGTACACGAGACACATGATTTAAGATTTATTCCGGTTGTAGTCAACAATAACGCTATATCGGTAATACTGAAGAATACGCAAGGTAAAGTTTGGTTTAAAAGTGTGCTGGCTGTAGCACAAGAAAGTCAATTCGCAGAAAAGGACAGATAAATGAAAAGATTATTAATGCTCTTGGTAGCACTTGGAATGATAGAAGGCGCTGTAGCGTCTGACAACTTTATTAGAGGCTACCAGTTTGCCGGAGCTACTGGACTTTATACTGGCGTAGACTTAGAAGACCTTGTAACGGAAGCGAGATATGCTGATACTGCTGTAGACCCAAATAACACTAATAGATTGTTCGATACAACCTTCTTTACGAATGTTACTATTGGAGGCATAAGCAACCTTTTAACTATAAAAGACGGCTCAATAGACAATGCTGCCCTTGGTACAAATGCGGTTACGACTGACAAGATTCTTGATGGTACTATTCTTCCTGCTGATTTATCGTTTACATTCACTGTAGTTGGATACATGGAAGGCATGTACCCTACTTATGTAAATACAAATACTGTTTCGTTTACAAATGGAGCCGGATATTGCAACGGTGATTACTTTAATCTCAGGACTAATCTTTCTTATACGCTTACGGGACTGACTACAAATAGCGATTTCCATAATATATATCTTGATTATTCAGCGTCTACCCTCCCTGGCGTTATTACATTGTACGATACTACCAATGATCCCGTTTATGTTGCTGCTCAGGTTGGGTATTATTGCACTACGAGTACTACTGATAGACTTATGGCTTCTTTACTGTCAACAAACGGTGTAACTACTTTAGAGGCGTTTGTTTGTGATGATGGTGGTTACGTTCTAACAAATCAGATGATTGTAGAAGAGACTCTTACGGGCTCTCCATACTGGACCAATACAACTATATCTGTTCCAGGAATAATACCGCCAACAGCAAGTCATATACTTGTAAGAACGCTTGCTGCAGATTCTTCAGTAGCCAATACACTCGCCGGTGCAGCGCGAAAAGAATTAAGGGACTTAATGCCTGACCCTTTCGATCGGAACCAATTTGCTTATGACTTTATGCACCAATCGTATGGATGGCTGATAGCTACAGACTGGATGCCACTTGGACCTTCAAGAGATATTTATATATTTGGTGACAGTGTTGACGATGATTGGGAAGTAGGAATATACGGTTGGAGGATTAAACGATGAAGAAGTTTTTATGTATAGTTATGTTTTTAGGGTTGGCTCTTGGCGCTTTTGCCGATGGTAAGTATTACGCTTTTAGGGTTGAATTTAAGAAGCCTCACAAGCTCATCAAGGCTATAACTAAAACAGCGGTTAATCAGACTCCAGAGAGCGAGCTAATGACGTACAAAGGCAAGGATGCGGTACAGATTTTGGTAACTAAATCGGTTTATGACGCCGGTTATGACGCATTGACGAAAGCAGAGAAAGAGGCTTATGTTGACGCTGTTATCGATGTAGAAGCTGATGCTGACAAAGGCTCCATTGATTCTCAGTCTTTAATAGATGTTATCGCAGAGTTGACCGGAACGCCTGTCAATGAGGTTAAGCAGGAATTTAAAGACGCTAAGAAGACGAAGCAGAAATTTAAAGACGCTAAGAAGACGAAGGAGAAATAAATGAGCATTATAAGCGCCACCGTTACAAGAGGCATTACATACGTAGAGGACTCTCTAGGTCGCGTATTGCAGACCAAGGATCGCCTCCACCAATTAGGCAAGCCTACCGTCAATGTTACGCTTACAAACCTGATAGCAACAGAGGATTTGAAAGCTAATTCCGTGACGTCTGCAAAACTGTCTGCCGCCGTTCAGGCATTGATAGGCAAGGTTAAAATATCCGTAGGTCTTGAAGCTTCAGATGCAATACTGGTAACGGCGCAGGTTCAGGACGCTAATGATGCAGATTTATCTGGCTACTTTTTGCTGGATTGCTGGCTATCCGATACGGCTGTAGGTTCAGCTCCGACAGGTACACCTCCTGAGACAAGTTTTACACCTACAACCGGAACTATACAGCAAACCGTAACAGCCAAGAAGCATATTAAAGTCATTACTAATTCTACCGGTAAGGCTATTTTAAACGTAAACAATACATCTGGTGTTACGGATAGTTGGTATCTGAATGTTAATATTAGCGGCAAAGTTTACATAGGTGCAATAATCACAATAGCAATTTAATAATCAAAGGAGAAATTAGTAATGAAGAAATTAACAGTAGCTCTAACAATAGCAATCTTAATCAGTGTATCAATGGCTTTTGCTGGTACTAAAGGTATAAAGCCTCAAAATGTATCCGTTGTTGGATCATCTACGCTTATATTGCCAGCCGTAACGCCTACAAATTATAATGATTGGGTAGCTTCTACCGCCTATACAGTTGGTGAGTATGCGAGCGTCTACACCAACGATCATTACCAGAATTTCTATGTCATAACAGCTGGCACTAGCGAGACAAATGCGCCTACATGGAGTACTTCGGCTGACGTTACTGACAATGGCGTTACTTGGCGTTATATCAACAAACGTACAAGTTGCATACTTGCTAATCTCGGAACAGGCGTAAATACATTTGTTGCTTATGATAATGCAGCGGTAGCTTCCAAGGGGATTATCCTTCTAAAATCAGCGGCAAACGAATTAGTGTCTGACTACCTTGGCGAGATTTACGGAATTAATACAGGTGCAACAAACACGATTACTATTCACCAACAATAAAAACCTAAAAGGGACGGTGTAACATGAAGAAGCTTTTACTGGCTTTCTGTATATTAATATTAAGCGTGGCTTCTGTTCGAGCTCTCATCACAAATACTATAGATGGGATTGATATACTGATATTTGGTGATGCAGATACGGCTAACCTTCTTGTGGTTAATACTAATTTTATAGCCATGGGGAATGGTATATCTAAGTCCTGCGATGATATTACTGATCTTGCAACGACTCAGTCTTTACATACTGCCAGTATAGCTAATCTCATATCAACTCAGTCGGTAGCTACAACGGATATATCGTCTCTCATATCAACTCAGTCGGTATTGTCGGCAAGTTATGCCTCAAGTAGCAATGACTTGGTTGTTCTTTCGGGGAA
>Ga0207997_1000575_pt1 | contig 18736 bp, 23 predicted proteins | sample AntAceMetag02UKN_FD_184777 | JGI IMG/M metagenome (GOLD analysis project Ga0207997, IMG submission 184777) | Saline lake microbial communities from Ace Lake, Antarctica - Antarctic Ace Lake Metagenome 02UKN (SPAdes) (version 2) | ecosystem: Environmental > Aquatic > Non-marine Saline and... | reverse complement strand
TAATATGTGGGAAAAGTCTTTGAGATTAGAAGCAGGTAATTCTTATGCTTTGACTCCGAGCGAGGATTTTGATATGTATTTAAGAATGTCTGAAAAATCTGATTTTGCTCATATTCCTATTATATTAGCTCAATGGAGAGATCATAAAAAAAATCTAACTAAGACTGTGACAGTGCCTGGAGGGTGGAAAGATCATTATAGATTTATTGAGGAAGCTAAAATGCGAAGGGTAATGCCACCTTTCTTTTCTGTAATGTTAGTAACATATAATAGACTCTCAATGTTAAGAGAAGCATTAGAATCTATAGAAAAACAAACTTTCAAGGATTATGAAGTATTAATTTGGTCGAATTCTCATGATAAGAAAAAAGATAAACGTATTGTTGGTTCATTTAATAATCCGAAATTTAAATGGCAAGAATCTGTTAATATGCCAGTTTATGAAGTTAGGAATAAATTATTGGACAAAGCGATAGGTAAATATATTACACTTTTAGATGATGATGATTTGTTTCCTGACGATGCCTTGAAGGACCGTTATGATTGCATACAATCTAATAACTCACCGGATTTTATTTATAGTGATGTTGAGCGTTTTAATCAAGAAAACGGAGAGAAAGTATTGCATCCGGCTAGTCGGATAACCGCAGAATTTATTCTGAAGAACGGTGGGACTAAATGGAAAATGGTTGGGGCATGTTTAACAATCTCATCGCCTGTTTTCAAAAAAATGAAATATGATGCTGAGCTTTTTCCTAATCATACTGGAGATTTAGACTTGGCGGTGAGACTGTTAAATGCTAATTTACGTTATAATGTTTTGAATAAGGTGACTTATATTTATAGAGGACATAATGGACAAGGATCTAAATTGGTGAATGGGAAGAAGAATGAATGGAAAGGATTATTTGAAAAGATTAAGAGAAAGCATATAAGAAAAATTGACAAACGGGAGGAATTTTGGGATAAATCTGTAATTGATGGTTATTTTGATAAGCATGATATTTTTAATGCTGAGGTTCATGAGAAAAAAATTATTGATTCTTTAGGGATAAAGAAAGATTCGTTAATATTGGAGATAGGCCCTGGGGCAGGTAGAGTGACTAGATATTTAACAAAACTTGCTTACGCGGGGAAATATGTTCATGCTTTGGATATTTCTGAAGAAGCCATTAAAATACTCCAACAGAATTTGCCCCAAGTTCATGCTTTAGCGATAGAAGAAGATAAAATCCCTTATAAAAATTCTTATTTTGATTTTGTTTTTTCGGCTTATGCTTTTCAACACAATCCGGTTGAGAATATGAAAAAGATGTTAAGTGAGAGCAAGAGGGTATTAAAACCGGGTGGGAAGGCCTTGATCGAATTCTTAGGAAATCGGCGAGGAGTAATGTTGAAGGAGAAAGCGCCGATAGATGGATTCTACTCGAATTCATTTGAAATATCTGATTTTATAGATTGGGTTGAAAAATTAGGGATTGGATGGAATGAAATAATTGTTGAGAAATGTTATTCTTATGGTCCTGGATTTTTAAATTATTGGTTAAAATTTACAAAATAATATGAATAATGCAATTTATTCTCCGTTAAAAGCTGCGCATCATCATCAAATGATAAAGCAATTATCTGCCGGCAAGATTCCAATTTGCCCTCAAGTGCAGATAGACCCTACGAATAGATGCAATCACAATTGTCCCCTGTGTTGGTACCATATTAAACATGATGGATTGAACGATAGGTTTAATAGAAATGACCAATTAGACAAGAAATGGTTATTAACTTTATTGGATAATTTGAAGGATTTAGGAGTAAAAGCTGTAGAATACACTGGCGGAGGTGAACCCTTACTTCATCCGGATATTGGTGAGATATTAAGATATACTTTGAAAAAAGGATTTGAATTAGCTTTGGTTACTAATGGAACTTTATATAAAGAGGAATATTTAGATTCTTTGCTACAAGCAAAATGGGTCCGCGTGAGTATGGATGCTGCTACTCCAAAAACTTATGCTAAGACGCAAGGAGTTGCAGAGAATGAGTACTATAAAGCAATAAAATGTATTAAAGCGATATCTGAGAGGAAATCTGAAACGATATTAGGGATTTCTTATGTTATCAATCCAATGAACTATAAAGAAATTTATCAAGGAGCAAAATTGGCTAAAGATTTGGGAGTTCAAAATATTAGATTTTCTGCTGCTTATACTCAAAAAAGAGAGAAACTATTTGATGGAATTAGAGAAGAAATTGTTGAAAGTTGTAAAAAGGCAAAAGAATTGGAGGATGATGGATTCAAGGTTTTTGACTTATCCGAAGATCATCTAATCAATCTTGCTGAAGATAAACAGGATATACATTATTGTGGCTATACTCATTTCTGTGGTGTAATTGGAGCAGATAGAGGACTTTATTCGTGTTGTACTTTAAAGTATGCTTCTAGAGGCTATTTAGGGCAGATAAATGAGGATGCAGATTTTGGTGCTGTATGGTGGGGGAAGAAAAGAATTGAATTCTTAAGGAATTTAGATCCGTCTGTATATTGTAAAGCACCATGTTGGATGACAAGAAAGAATCGATTGATTCAATATTTGGTTGAGAATGAGCCGGCACATATAAATTTTGTATAATTGGAGTAAAATATGATATTAGCGAATGATCTTGGGGCTGGTGGAGTGTTAGGAGACCAAAACGGCTGGATTGTAGTTTCCGTAAAAGGTATTCGTGGCGAATATTCTGGCAATGTTCATATAGAGATAGACCGCAGTGTAAACGCCGATTACTCCTCTCCAGATGTTGAGGTAGATAGCGGTTCTTCACAAACAGGGCTTTATGCTCATATTGGCGATAGTTGGGTTAGTTTTCCCGCTGGAGGCATTCCGATAGATACCGAAGAGATTGCCTACCAGATGACATATACTCGCAACACACGATATTATCTGAAGGCACGGTTAAAACATAATTCTACTTATGGCGAGTGGTATTATACGGTTGGTGCTGGTGGATTACAGACAATAGGAACAGGAGTAAGGAATTATGAAGATTTGTTTAATAAGCCTGCAAATCTTGAAAAAGTTGCCATAGAATTTATTATTGATGGAGCAGGTTCGGCTATCTCTGCTGGAATCAAAGGTGATTTAGAGATACCATTTGCTTGCACGATAAAGAGAGCGACTTTACTCGCAGACCAGTCTGGTTCAATTGTAATAGATATTTGGAAAGATGCTTATGCTAACTTTCCTCCTGACAATGCGGATTCAATTACTTCTGCTGCACCCCCAACAATAAGTGGTGCAGTCAAGAGTCAGGATTCTGTTCTTACAGGATGGGCGGTTGATATTTCTGCCGGGGATGTGTTACGGTTTAACGTGGACTCCATCACAGATATTAAAAGAGTTGCTCTTAGTTTATATGTGGAGAAATAAATGATAGATAAAATGGGAGCACAATGATTTGGGACTTATTAGATGAAGGCTGTGCTGATATATCTGATTGGGTAGATGCGGATTACGATACAGCAGTCTCTGAAGTTAGTCCAGCAGGGCAATTCAGATTTGATACGAATAATGGAGCGGCGGGAAATGCCCATGCCACGAGAACTAGAGTGATAACGTCTCCTCCAAACAAATTTGTTATGGAGATTAAGACCTATTTTGATGCTTTAGGAACCAAAGTTGATAATGACTTTGCAAGTATTTTTTATCCTACATCCACTTGGAGGATTGAGGCTCACTTTGTTTCTGATGGACTTTTTATTTATAAATCAGGAGGAACTGCTACAGAAGTAGGAACTAATATAGTTAAGTGTAATGGTTCAGCTGCCTGGCAGACTTGGAGGTTTGAAGTAGACAAATCTGGTGGCGAGGAGAGTGCTACGGTGGAGGTATTTTTGGATGAAGTATCTCAAGGGACATTTAGTTGCAATTTTGTGACAGGAGGTATCGATGGCCGAATATCTTATTCGCAGTATGGTCTTACTACTGATGATAGAGTGAGCCATATAGATTACATAAAAGTAAGAAAGGTAGGAACGATTATAGCACCAAGAAGTTTTGGAACAATTATAGGATAAAATGAAAAAACTAATTTTAATCTTGGCAGGAATTTTGATATACGCAGGTTGGGTATGGGCGTGGACTGGCTCTGACCCCGCATCGTATGTCCAGAGAATAGGGACAGGAACATCTTCGGCAACTCTTGATGGAGAGACGATTACAGTTCCTTCTTCCGTATTTGTAAGGGCTTATAATCTTACTCAGGGAATGGACTATACGAACCTCTATCTTATAGATGACACAAACAGCGATAGCATAATTCAGCAGAGTGAACTGGATAACATTGAATTGTTAGTTCATAGAGAAGATTTGAATTTGGATATAGACAATGTTCAGTTTGGACCAAGATACCTTTTAGGTAGTGATAAAATTGTAGAAGGGAATAGTTATTTCCTGATACTGCCATCAAAGGATTTGAATGGCGATTGTTCAGTGGATACTTCTAATATGGCAGGATTGACTGGGGAGGGGGATGAAACACACAGCGACTCAGACATCCGACAATTTTACGGAGGAATTTTAAGGCCATAATGAAACACTGTATTGATTGTGGAAAAGAAATTTATTACAGGTCAACACGATGTAGGAAATGTAGCAATAAAGGGAAAAATAATGGTAATTGGAAAGAAGGTTTATATACTCAAGGTAATGAAAAATTTTGCAAGAATTGTGGAAAGAAAATTTATTTCTCTTCTACTTTTTGTGTAACCTGTGCTAATAAACTGATAAAGAGAAAGCAAAAAATAAAATGGGTTTGTGTAGATTGCGGGAAAAAGGTAGGTTGCGGTAGGAAAAGATGTAGAGCCTGTTATGTAAAAACAGTTTGGGGAAAAGGAAATTCAAATTGGAAGGATGGCATTTCTAAACTCCCATATCCTTTTAATTTTAATAAAGAACTAAAAGAGTTGATTAGAAAGAGGGATAACTATAAATGTCAACTATGTGGAAAGCCTGAAATTGAACAAATGCAGAAATTAACTGTTCATCATAAAGATTATAACAAGCAGAATTGCGACCCTGAAAATTTGATTACTCTTTGCAATAAATGTAATTCAAGAGTAAACTCTAAGAGAGCATTTTGGACAATGTATTTCATAATGCTAAAGGCGAGAGGGGCAAAAACGCCTTAAAGGAGAATTATGAATAAATTAGAAAAATTAGTTAATTGGATATTCTTTTTGGCGATACTTCTTTTGATGCCTGCCGCAGTTAGGATAGTATTTGGAGATGTCCTTGTGCCAAGAGAAATAGCGGTAAAGAAAGTTCCTATTAAAGAGAGGATTACTCTGCGGATTGTAGAAGAAATTGGTAATGATACCGCCATTCAGATAAAGATAAAAGAAGGGACAGAAACTGACACCTCTATCGGGGAAAAGAAGGAAAAGATTATTGAGGAGGAAATCCAGAATGATGTTGTTAAGATACCGGTTGTTAAGATTGAGGTTATTACGATTGAGATGATTAGACCTGAAATAATCAGGACAATAATCGTGGGGTTGGATAAAATACAGATAGAGGAATTGACAATTAAGATTTACGATGTCTCTTACCAGGCAAGAAGATTACGGAAAGAGATTAACTATGCGATTGCTAATGATAACTTCAAGAAATATCTGCAAGAAGGGAATATGGCTATGGTGCAAAATTGCCTCCAGACCGCAGGGGTTGATAGCCAAGTAATTGAGACACTTATAACAGGATTGGGCAAGGAAGTCCCTAAATTGACGGTCCAGGGTTTTGGAGAGTATGTATGGAATGAGAATGCTTATATCGTGGAAGATTATGATAGAGAAGTAAAACAAAATGATTTGGTTATTTTTGACATTACAAAGCAATCTAATTTGCTAAGAGCAATAGAATTCGTCCAGAAGAATAAAGATAAATTAGATGCGGTGATTATCGGTTGGGGAAATGATTCGGCCAACAATTTTGACGAACTGGACTTCTCTAAATATCCAGCGATTATGAAGAACCACGAGCATTTTTTCTCTACCTGTAAAGCAATTGCACCGACATTGCCAGTTGGGCTGTGCATCACTTACAGGGAAAATACAATGTATCAGTGGCTATTGGCTTGCGATTTCTCTTATAACTTTTTAGCGATTTTTAATATAACGAAATTCGGTGCTAACTTTAAGAAACTTCAAAAGAGATTTTCTAATCAGAGAATAATGGTAGGGGGGATGAATGCAGGAGAGAATGCTGAATATGGAGGAACTGCCTATAAGAATTATATTGAAAAACTGGAAAGATTGGGATTTTTAGGAAGCATATTTTACAAATAATAAGGAGGAGTATATGTTTAGAAAAATTTTGTTAGTATTGGTGATAGGAAGTTTTATGGTAGGAACTGCTTTTGCAGGGATAAAGGAAGTAAGGGAAGCACATGCAAACAAGGATTATACAACCTGCATCTCTGAAGCAGATAAAGTGCTTGCTGATGAAAGTGCTTCTACTTTGGATAAAGCAAAGGCTCAACGCTACTTTGGATATTGCTATTACAAGCAGAGAGATTATGTTAAAGCAATTCCAGCATTCCAGAAGGAAATTGCTGATTATCCTGAAGAAAGAAAACTGTATGCAATCAATCAACGCTACATTGGATATTGCTACTACTACCAGAGAGATTATGTTAAAGCAATTCCAGCATTCCAGAAGGTGATTGCTGATGAAAATGCTTCAATAAGAGATAAAGCAGTCGCTCAATACTTCATTGGACGTTGCTACAAAGGAATGGGTAAAACAGCAGAAGCACAAGAATCCTTCCTCAAGATGCTTACTGATTATCCAGAACAAACTGAACATGTAAAAGTAGCGATAGATAAAGTGAATTTTGCTTCAATGACCAATGAAGAAGTCCAGACGCTTTTGAATACAATTCTTCGTGCAACTCCAGCAACAGAGAAAAATGCAGAGTTTTTAGGAAGAATCAAGAGTGAGTTAGAGAAGTTTAAATAACAGAACGAGGTTTTGGGGAGTGAGGAATAATCCTTGCTCCCCTTGAGAAATGAAAGAAAAACTAAAGAATCTTAAACTAACTTTCAAGCCAAGAATATTTGGCAGGAAGGTTAGGTTAGAGATTGGTAAAGTAAAATGCCCATTCAGGAAGGAAAAGATATGGGGTTTTAAGTTCAGTTTTCGTTTTTGAAAAGGAGGGTAGAGTTATGTTTGGAAAGTTTTGGAGATGGTTGAGGAAGTTTTTTGGAGCATTGTTTGGCTTCCTTCAGGTGGCGCTGATTCACTTGAAGAAAGAGGGCTTGGAGGAGTTTAAGGATTTTGCTGTGGATACTATCAGGAAGATTGCGGAAGACCCCACTTGCATCACCGATGAAGACAAGCGGAAGAAATTCGGAGAGGAACTATTAGAGGAGGCAAAGACCCGGGGAAAGGTTCTGGCTGACCACTTCATCAATGCCATCCGAGAGATGGCGATTGCTTACTTGAAAGAGAAGGGGATTATTTGATGAACGGTGAACATCCTGTATTATTCCGGGGAATGGCAAAGTCCCAGATACTTGAGTGGGTGAAGAAGTGTTGGAGGAGGTTGCTGGCATTGGAGAAAAGGGTATTGCGGATAGAGAGAGAAATATTCCCCAAGACGGGGAAAGGAGGGAAGGATGGAAAGAATACTTGAATGGCTGAATAATCCTTTAGTGTGGCTGGGTTCGTGTATTCTGTTTGGCATTATCTTCAAGAAAATAGCAGTTCAATGGAGGCAGTTAACCTACCTACTTCTGGCGGTAATTGAGGTCTTTGACACAAAAATTCACGACATCCTTACCCCAGAGTTAGAGGCAAAGTTGGGTAGGATTAAGAGAATTGTGGCCAGAACATTGACCTCAAGACAAAAGAAGGATGTAGATAATCTACTGGGGAAGATGAAGGTGAAAGGCAATCAGGGATATCTACATACCGACAAACTTACAGTAGAGGATGCGGAAGTTGAGGAAGTAAAAAATCTTTGTAAGGTGAAAAGTAAAAATCTGATATGAGAAAAGGAGAAGAGAATAATGGATAAAGACGCTGGGAGTTCCCGATGAGTAAAAGAGATTTAGAAGAAGGACCGAGAGAATATTTTGGCGGTAAAAGGACTTCGTGGTTTAATAAAAAAGGAGAATGATATGCCTGGTGACAAAATAGAGTTGACGAAAGAGGAAGTTGAGAAAATCGGGAATGATAAAGTATTCAGGACAATGACGATTGAGAAGTTAAAACAGATTGTATTACATCAAGAAAAACAAAATGGTAATATTGAGACAGCAATAAAATCAATCAGTAAAGCATATGTAAAGATTGCGTCTAATACATCTGCCATTAAGACATATTGGGCTGTCCTAATTTTGGTTTTCGGACTGATAGGAATTTTGTTCAAAATAAGATGACAAATAAACAATGGGAACATTGTATTCCCTTCTTTACTGCGGAGGAATGTGGAAAGAAGATGAATGCTGCGTTTATGATTAAGGTTGTAGCCCTTCGCACAATCCTTGACACTCCTATGCATGTAATCTGTGGATGGGATGATAGAAAGGGTTATCATGGCACAGGGGAAGCATTAGATTGGTGGGTGAAACAATGTCCAAGGAAAACGATGAGAATTATAGATAGAACTGCGATGTTTAATGGAGTAGGATTTTATCCCTGGGGGGATCATCTATCATTTCATATTGATAATAGACCTTCAGGTATGTATCAGCGATGGATATCTCCAAAGAAGGGGAAATACATCTACTTACTAAAATATTAAATTGACATAAAATAGGAAATATGAGATAATAGAAATAAAGGAGGAAGAATGGTTTTCACTGCTTTTTATCAAATTTCGGGGGTTCCTGAGACCGGATTAACGGTGACAATTGATATTTGGAATTTAGGAACGAATACCAAAGTAGTTGATGCCGCGGGGTGTACGGAAGTAGGTGGTGGATTCTATAAGTACGATTATGCTAGTTATGATTCTGATATAGACTATGGAGCTATATTTGATGGTGGAGTAGCTCTTGATGATATTTACCGTTATAAATATGCTGGTAATATAACAAATTATCCTGAACAACTTTTATTAAGGACTCTTGGTTTATCCTTCGAGAATTATTATATTGATACAACTGTTTATTCTTCTGGTAAATTAACTTCAGCCAGGATAAGGATTTATAGCGTGGCCGGTTCTGTTGGTACCGATAATGATGTGAGCGCGACTTATGAATTAATTGCCACTTACAGCGGAAATGACTTGTCAACTTATAAGATCGAAAAGGTATAATGGCTAAATTTATAGCTACAAGGGGATTAGATAGAGCCGGTGCGTTGGCACAAGTGACAAAGGGATTTATCCCTTTAATGTTTTGGGAAAATCTCTTAACTGAATCTTCGGGAATATCTGATGGACTTGCAAGGAATTCTCAGAGAGTAATGTTGGAGAGTGAATCTCTGGGCGTTAGTGATACGGTGATAAGAATTCAATCAATTCTAAAAACTTTATATGAGTCAACGGGTTTATCAGATGAATTGTTAAGAGCTTTACAAAGTATAATATCTCAAAGTGAATCTTTAGGATTAACTGATTTGACGAGTCGATTAAAAGCTATTATTAGAACGAAAGCAGATTCTTTGGGAATATCAGATGTAGAAAGTCAATTAAATTCTTTTGTGAGAGACAAATCCGATTCATTAAATTTATCTGATGAGATGAATCGATTGCAATCAGTACTAAAAAGTTTATCTGAATCTTTAGGGATTACTGATTCAGTAAGTTTTGTAGTTCCGGCAATTAGATTATTAAGCGAAAGTTTAGGATTAACAGATTCTTTATCAAAAGTATTTAATGCGATAAAAACTAATCAAGAATCGGTTGGTTTAGGTGACGAAATTTCTAGTAATCAGTCTTTAATAAGGGGAATACAGGATAATTTAGGGTTGGTCGATTCAATGCTTAATGTATCTCAATCAATAAGAGATGAAAGTGATTCTTTATCTTTGTCAGATGAGATTTTAATTGTAAACACTTTTCAAAAAGTATTAACAAGCACAATTGGAGTTTCAGATTCTTTGATTAGGGAATCTGCTTATGCCAGAGGGATGCAAGATGATTTGAAAATATTAGATTCTTTAAGTAGGGTCGTTTCGTATTTGCAAACGATATCCGATGCTTTAGGAATGACGGATGTTTCAGTTGTGGGTTTTTTAGTATTGTATTCTGATGTATTTGCAAAAATAGAATTGATTGCAAAACATTACTTAGAGATAGAAAGACTGAGTGAGATAAAATTAAAAAGAAGGGGAGGGATAAATGTTAATTAAAGAGATGAAAGGAATCAAAGGGCGAGTAAAATGGGAATTGTTTGATAAGAATCATAAATTGAAAGCATCTGGGGTTTCGCATAATTTGGTTGTTGATGAAGGTGATGATTATTTAGTTGATCAATTAGCTACAACTCCGGCTCAGGATGCAATGGCATATATGGCTTTAGGTACCGGATATACTAGTGTGGCTAAAGCAAATACTTGGCTTGAGACTGGTTATGCCAGCAATGGGAAAGCGTTAGATGGAACCTATCCACAGATAAAAGCAGGTGGAGGGAATGAAAATATTCTTCAATATAAAACTACCTTTGATGCTGGTGAAGCTACGGCAAATGGTATAGATGAGATTGTAATTTCAAATGCTGCTCCGGAGGGAGATGGGAGTGAACCTATTGGACAAATTTTGGCAAGAGCACAGATAACTCCGGAGGTTAATAAAGCTGCATCTGATACTTTGGTTTGCGAATGGGAAATCAGTTTTTTGGGTGCGTAACTCTTTGATAATACAGGACTTATGACTACGTGGGTGATTAAAAGGATAAGGAGAAAAAATGCTGACAATTTATGCAGGCCAAACATATACAATAGCTGTTACTGTTTATTCACCGGCAACCTTAAAAAAAGTTAATGTCTCGGTTATGAAATTAGATGTTTATAGCCAAACCGGTGGTGTTTGGTCTGCTGTGGAAGCAGATCTGAGTTTTGACGAAAATGATGGCGTGGGGATTTATAAGAAATATCATTACTTTGATCCTGTTAAGTATACTGTGAATAATCAATTATTGAGGATAATTGCACATTGGACTTTAGTATTAGAATCCGGGAGCAAAAACGATTTAGAAATAAAAGAAGTTAATATTTTAACAGCTCATTAGGAGGTGCTATCGTGACGCGAAAAGAATTTCGCCAGAGGATCCGCGATAAGGTGCATGACTGGCCTTTATCTGGGATTTTAAGAAAAGATTTAAGTGCTTCTGATACGAATGTGAATGTTTCTGATGGCGTATTATATCGAGTAGGTGGCGTATTAAAGATTGATAATGAAAGATTGTTCACTGTGAGTATTGCTGGAAATGATTTGATAGTAAGGAGAGCATATAAAGAGACTATAGCGGCAATTCATACTGCTGAAGCTGCAATAGCCATTGAATCTTTCTTTTCTGATGATTATATCAATCAAGAGATAACTAATGCTTATAATGCAATTTTTCCTTCGATCTATCAAGTGATTCGTGATACATCATTGACTTTGGCCGATGTATGGAAATATGATTTATCTTCTTTAGAGGTTCCAATAGATCGTGTCCAAGGTCTATCTCAAGTTGAGATTTCTGATGATACTTATGCAGATCTATGGCGGAATAAAACGGATTGGTTACATGTTGGGGATGTGCTTGAATTCTTATCTAAACCTGAGTATAACGATAGAAGCATAAGGTTAACTTATGTGTCTCCTTATTCTGCGCCGGATGATGATACTACTGATACGGACTTGCCGGCAGAATATCATGAACTGATTGAGCAATATGTCATTTCTCGACTTCAGGAAAGTCGGTTGCAGTTGAAAGCGAAATTTGAAGAGTATGCAGATAAATCAGATATTGGGGCTGTGACAGCAGGAGATATTATGGGGATTTCTGGTTTTTCGATGTACCAATTTACCTTGATGCTTGAACGGCTTACTATCCCACCGTTGCCGATAAGGCGTCACGTTCAAAGAGGGTAGAAGAAAATGAAAAGTCATATAATTTTAGACCAAAAAAATTACTTTTTAGTCCCTGAAAGTTATCAGAGAAATTCGCAGGTACCGCTTTATCCACGGTTCAGCAGTGGAGATCCTAGCCTTTCGGATTTGAGTTTTTGGCAGTATATTGCTCAGGAGGATTGGAGCGGTGGAGCGGGTCAAAAAACTTATAAATTAAATAATAAGTTCTGGAAATCTTCCGGTATTATTCCTGAGAAAGAACAATTCCAAAAAGGTTCTGGTGGTTATCCCGCATGGTCTCCTCCGTCCGTTGTATCTTGTATTCATAATGGTTCCGAAGTTCTTGCTACAGATGCTCGGTTAAGTGCTTTGGGATTAACTGGGATAACGGCAATGGTTTCTTGGCAAGGAATTCTTTGGGTGGCAGAAGGATCTATCTTATATAAAATCAATCATTTGGCTCCAATCAAAGATGAAGCTTTTACAACTGACTTAGATGATTGGGTTTCTTTAGCGCATAAGAATATTCAAACTGCGATTGTAAGAAAAACTTCTGCGCAATCCGGGCCTTTAGATGTTAGTGATGAAGAGATCTTGGTTTCTTTAGATACTTGGATTGATTTAGCACATGGCAATATTAAAGAAGCGATTCTAAGAAGATATTTACATCAAAATGGTCCATATCAAGTTAATGATGAATCTTTAGTTGTAACGCTTGATAGTTGGATAACTTTAGCGCATTCCAATATTTTAAGTTTACTTCTCCGGAAGGATTCGGCTCAAACTGGACCTTATCAAGTTAGTGACGAAGCTTTAATAGTGGATATTGGTGTTTGGACTGATCTTGCTCATAGGAATATATCTACTGTCTTGGTCCGGAAGAATCTCAGTCAAATAAGAAAGGAGACTGTGTTAGACGAGTCTTTTGTGGTGACTCTGGATGATTGGATTGATCTTGATTATGAAAATTTAAAAACTTTGCAAGTTAGAAGGGATGAAACTAAATTAGGGCCTCAAACTATTGTTAATGAAAGTTTTGCTGCTGATTTAGATGCCTGGGTAAGTCTTGCGCATAAAAATGTATCTAGGGTTATCGTTAATGCGATTGGTGGGACGAGTACCGGAATAAGTGAAAAAGGAGTTTTAATTGCCGGCCGGGACTATAAAATGGATTCCGCAATGGGCCAGATAATGATGTTATCTGGTGGGAATATGCAACCTGGGAAGGATTATTTATTGAGTTATAAATATAAGTTTCCTTTATCTGCAACTCAATCTGCTAGTAAAACCACCCAAAATTCTGGAAGTATAACTTATGGCAATACGACGGTAGAATATTCTGGGATGTATTGGATTCAGCTTACGAATATACCTGTTGGCAATATCGCTATTCATTGTCAAATGGATAGTAGCGGAGATGATATGCTTTTAAGAGAAGGCTATCATTATACTGTGGATAGAGAGACTGGCCGAATATTGATTGCTAAAGATACTGATGAATATAGCAAGATGGGAACTTTAGAGATTGATTATTTTTATATTAGAGAAGCGGAGATTAAAGATGAAGAAATAACTTTTGCAGATACCGAAGAATGGTTGAATTTGCAGAAACAGTCCATAATTAAAAATTCAGATGTTTGTAGATGGGATAGTACTGTAGCTGGGATGCCTAAGGAAGTTTTAACTTATAAAGATGGATATGATTATATTCTAGATAAGAAAAGAGGGAAAATAAAATGCTTATCGTTGGGTAGAATGATCGATACTTCAAATTATCGGATTGATTACGAATACGATGATTTGTATTACCAAGAGAATATCGATTATATCGTTGACCGAGAAGGTGGGAGAATAAAACCTTTGGCTTCGGGTTTGATGGAAACGGAAGTTACGAATTATATAGATTATGATTATGAAGACTTATATTATAGAGAAAATATAGATTATCTCTTAGATAGAAAACTAGGGAGGATCAATCCTTTATCTTCTGGATTAATGGAAGATGCTGTAACTAATTATCTTAATTATACTTATGAAGATTTATATTATAAAGAGAATATTGATTATATCTTGGATAGAAAGTTAGGGAAGATAAAACCTTTGAACTCTGGAGGGATGATTTCCGGAGCAACTAACTATGCAAATTATCAGTATGGAGATACTTATTATAAGGTGAGCTCTGATTATGTTTTGAATTTACGAGAAGGTAAAATAAAGATATTGAGTTCTGGAGATATAGAAAGTGGGGAAACTATTTATATCAACTATAGTTGTGATGATTTGTATTATGAAGAAAATAAAGATTATCTATTAGATAGAGAATTAGGTCGGATTAAAGCTTTGAGTTTGGGGCTTATGGAGGACGCTATAACAAATTATATTGATTATGATTATATTGATCCTGAAGTATTTACTGGGGTTGTTAAAATAGATACGGTACCGGAAGGAGATATTGAGAAGATAGTTAGTTATAATATGCTATATTTGATAGTAAATAGTACTAATACGGGATTTATTTATGAATCTGATGGTAAGGCTTTAATGAAGACTGTAGAACATACAGGATTGGATATAAAGGATTTAGTTCTCTGGAAAGGTATAATGTGCTATTCCGGGGGAAGGACTGTGCTCTCAGAAGCAAGGGGCTATCTTTATCAATACCCAGGGAAGTTATTAGTAGAGATGAAAGACGGGACCGGAGACCAGACAATAAGGCATCTTTATCCAGGTGAACAATTATATTATTACTTAACCAATCTTAAGGTTTATGCCTGGAATGAATTAGGCTATTATATGGTAAGTGGAACTGATGGTTATTTATATTCTTCTGAGTTAGCTGGTAATACTCCTTTGATTGATAAGTTATTTAATCAGGTAACGATAGAATTTAAGGATTCAAACCATGATATAACTTTAGAGGTTCAAAAAATAGAAGATGGCGATTCTGAGACTTTGAGACTAGATAAAGTTGATGACAATACTTATAAGGTTGATTTACCGTCTCAGTATATTTCAGCGAAGATAATATTGAAATTTACACTAAATGATACTGATACTATAATCCGGCGTGTAATTACAAGATATGTCCCGGCTGCTTTATTAAAGAAGACATGGGCTTTCACAATAAAGGCCGAGAATCATCTAAGGTTTGGAGATGGAACTTATGAACAGAGGACCGGAGAAGAAATAGAGAATGCTTTATGGGATTTAAGGGATGAGAATAAGATTATCAAATTTAAGGATATTGATGAAAGCGAATATGATGTAATAATACAGGATTTAAGTCATCTTTCTTTAGGGATTAATTCGGAAAATAAGCAAGAAGGGGAAGTGACGGTTGGGTTGTTAGAAGTTTAGTCTACCTGCCTTTTTACGGCGCTCAAAAGTTCCCTGATTATAGTTTTATTGTCTGTAGCCATTTTCTTTTTTCCTCATTCTTATAATGCAGAGAGTGATTATTTTATTCATCTGTGACATAAGGCATAAATTCACCACCATATCTCGTGCTTCGGAAGAAATACCACGCCCCTTGATTCAATCCTATATCATACTCATCCTTAAATTTTAATAACATTGCCCCAGAAGTTCCTGTGGGAATTTTCCACCATACATCATCCTCCCATATCGGTTCCCATTCCTGTATCAAATTACCTAAAGACGGTTGGTTATTCCACGTTACAGTATTAACATCAAAATTATCAGGGTCAACCTCATATGCATCTATTATATTACTTCCGTGAAGAGAGGAAGGTATATCAAATAGATAAAGATTTATATAAGATGATTTTTTAACTTTTAATAATACTCTTCTTGAGCGATAGTCTCCGGGAGTGTATGTTTGTCCTTTTTCCAAATACAAATAGGTTTCACCTGAAAAATTATTGTCGGGAGAAGGCAAACTAATATAAGTATCTTCAAGTTCTATGATTGGTTCTCCTTTCCCCTTAAAGTAAAGCATCCTCCCCGTAATCTTTGACCTTGAGAGAAAAGTGCTATTAGCAGAACCTTCCGGGCTTCCTGACTTAAAGACTGTAGTTCTGTTTCCGTGAGTATTAATAAATGGGCTCATACGGGCTCCTTAGTTTCGATTGGATCTTGGAATGAATTCCCATTATTTGCAGAATAAATTGAATAGGCTTTATCATCTTTAAAATAAGATACTTTAATTCCACCATAATCATCGGCTTCAAATCCGGTAGCAGCTTCATCTATTTCTTCGATAATGGTAGAAGGCTCGGACCAAGTATTTCCATTATTTGAGGATGTAATCATGGCAAGGTCTATATTAGCACCGTTTTCTTTACAATAGAAGCCGAGTAATTTATCGGATTTAGAAAAGCCACCTGAAGGAAATGTTCCAGGTAAATCAGATTTGATTGACTTCCAAGTTTTAGCATGATTTATACTAGTGAGAATTTCAAAGTTTTCCATAAACTTATTATACCATAGAAACTTTCTTTGCTACAAATTTAACGAAAGGTTTTAACTTAATTCCTCTTAATTTGGCGAGTGTAGCGCACTTCTCACAGAGTGTTAAATATCCAGTAACATCATCTAAATCGCCGGGATAAGATATTTTATACTTATGAGATAATTGGCAATGATGAGGATTAATGAAATGTTCGTTATTAGCAAGTCCTCTAGGAGCGCCATCACATTGAACATAAGCGGGATATTTTACAATTTGCATTTAAACCTCCTTATTTAACTTTCCTACTTTATCTATTTTTTTAGACCGGCCCTTTTTAGTTTTATTATGGCATTTTTTACAAAGTGTAAGGCCATTATCAATTGCGAATCTTAATTCTGGATATTTACTAAATTCTTTAATATGATGGGCTTGAAGATAGACGAAAATGCCTTCACCATTTCGTCTAGGAAGATTTGTAGGATGATTTTCGCCTTGGCAAGTCCAGTTATCTCTGGCAAATACCGCCTCACGCCATAGACGCATTTCGATGGAGTGTCTTACTTTTTGATTAGCAGGAGTAATTCCACCTTTCCAGCTATGCATTTTTGCTCCACTGAGAAAATAAGCATGATGACCTCTGTGACCTAAATTTTGACATTTTTTGGAGCAAAATTTGCCGCGGCCTGCTTTGATTCTGTGGCGAGCTGTTAGAAATACTTTGCCACAATATTTGCAAGTTCGTTCAATCTTTTTAATCCATCTCTTATTCTCTTTCCCTTTGGGTAGGAATTGAGATTGCCATAAATGGAAACAAGGTTTTGAACAGAATTTACCCTTTCCTATTTTAATTCTGGATAGAATGGTATAAAACTGTTTTCCACAGGTTAAACAATTTTTTTTAATCTTTATCTTTTTATGTCTTTTCAATTTCAACCTCAATTCTCGGAGTATCTGAATATCTTTTTGATATGATATGATCTGTTATCTGGCTATCATCATGATAAAAAAGTGACTTCAAAGAATCTTCCAGCGCGCGAAGATAATTTGAAGTATCAGGCTTGGTGATTGGCTTAAGGATTTGATTCTCGGCCATTAAGTGGCGTTTATTAGAGAATGATTTAGGGATTCTTCGGAAAAACGTAGCTTTTAAGAAGAGTGGACCATCTAGAGGTTTATCTGGTTTGAATGGGAGGGCTTGTGTGCGCATATCTGCTTGAGCTAAACGAGTTTTTTTGGGAGTATAGGCAATTGCGAATCCGCTTCGAACTGTAAACTTAGGTCGACCTTTAGGCACCGGCTCCATGTACATTGTGAATTTCATTCTTCTCCTTTTAGTTTAGGAAATATATTCTTAATATCTTTAAAAACGAAGTGAAAGTTAACTGTGATTGAGTCATCTTTACTCCTTTCGGTAGAACGAAGTTGTTCTCTTATCTTCTTTCTGGCAGTCTTTTTGATTCGTTTAATGCACATCTTGGCCATAACCTTAGATAGGCTATCGATAATATTGTTATTCATTATTCTCCTTTTTAAGATGAGGTTGATTAACAAAAATATCACGAGCATAATTTAAAAGTGTTGAGCAGAGCATAATACGCTGTTTTATTGCTCCCGAGATTCCTTCAATAATGTCTCTAAATTCTCTCTCCGGGGCGCAAGACGATTTAAATGAAGTTTTACGATCTAAATCTGTCATTGATTTAGAGACTTTAGGTAGCCGCTCCCACTCTGCTAGGTCTAATAATCCGTTTGCTTTAGATAGCAGGAATAAGGAGCGGCCATAGAGCGCTTCCACTTTTCTCGCTTGAGACATTAGAGCTTCTGGTTCATCTGAAAGTTCTTCTGCGAGAGTCTCACGCATATTTAAAACTTCTTGCTTGTGAGCCGCGTAGAAAGATTCGAAATTATTCATTTTTTTATTGAAGTTCATTTATCAACTCAGCTGCTTTGGTTGAAGTGAGTGCTTCAAGTGTGCCTATTTCTGCATCTTCGAAGAACTCTTTGATGAATTTACTGATTCCCTTTTCATCTAATCCTAGTTTGGTGGTAATCTTCTTAAGGGCTTTTAACTGAGCTTCGGTAACGGGATGAATATCGGCATCTTTTCCTCTGGGCTTGACTTCTGCTATTTCTTCTTCGGTAAGGATCTTAACCTTTGGGTTTTCTTTCTTTACTATTTTTTCTTTATCCTTTGCTATCTTTTCTTTCTCTTCTGGAGGTGTGACATCAATTACTTCTGGTTCTTTAATTGCTTCTGGTTCCTTG
>Ga0207997_1000573_pt1 | contig 18744 bp, 28 predicted proteins | sample AntAceMetag02UKN_FD_184777 | JGI IMG/M metagenome (GOLD analysis project Ga0207997, IMG submission 184777) | Saline lake microbial communities from Ace Lake, Antarctica - Antarctic Ace Lake Metagenome 02UKN (SPAdes) (version 2) | ecosystem: Environmental > Aquatic > Non-marine Saline and... | reverse complement strand
CATCACGTACTGGCTCAAGCAGACAGCCCGACATTCGATGACCTCAACCTGACTGGATCTATTCTCGCAAGCACCGCACTGGGTTGCCGAGTTTACAGCAATGTGGCGAACGTGATCGGTGATAGCGCCGCTACCCTTTTGGACTTTACCACTGAAATCAGCGACACGGATACCTGCTGGGCAGCAGGCGCGAACGCTGATAAGCTGTATGCCAAGACTGCGGGCTACTATATCACGGGGTGTGGTGTTGTATGGGATGCTAACGCCACCGGGCGACGGACTATCGCAATTGTAGACGAGGATGGCGATGTGTTGGCTCAGCAGATCAACTTCGGCGGCGCTACGGCGCTCCAAATGTCGGTGGTCTCTGGCATGCAATATATGGCCGTGAACGATTACGTGACCTTTTCGGTATGGCAAAACTCAGGTGGCAACCTCAACGTGCGCGCCGCCACTGTGGCAGCACAGCACTTCTGCGTGGGTTGGCTAATGCGAATAGCTTAATGAAAGGAGAAGACATGTGTGACCTGGTAGATCGGATCGGCACGGCACTTGAGGAAGACCAGAAAGTGATCGCCGCCAACACCGCAGCCTTTGGTGCTCTGTTGGAGACCTTGCGATCTATACAGACCACCATGGAACTCCTGGTCGGGCAGGTCACGGTGAGCATTTCGCAGAAGAGCGATGCTGTGCCCATAAAGGTATTCCTGATTGTGGTCGGCGTAATGGCGCTGGTGATCGCGGCGGTCTTGGGCATCAGCCTGGCGGATCTATCCGCTTTGAGATAGGGGGCAAGAATGACTCAGTACGTGATCACGAAGACGGAGAAGTGGTGCTTCGACCCGTTGATTAGGGATGACGACCCAAATAGGCACACGGTTCTTATGATCGAGGACGGCGTCCTACAATGGTGCGAGAGAAATAGCATCTTCAACCAGGTCGACTGGCCGACGTGGTTTAGGCATGGCGGCAAGTTCGCCCAGCCCGAAGGCGGCGATATCTGGGCACACGAGTATCCTGAGCGGGTGCTCTGCAGCACCAAAGCCGAGAAGCTGTTTTGGTTCTGGCGCACAGGTGAGGGCGGCCAGCTGCATCAGATGGCAGTTGAGCCAGGCCAACGGATCACATTCACGGCACAGGTTCAGGGCTGGAGCTCCGATGACGACGACGGGCGCACGAGTACGGGCGTTGGGAGGAGAGCGGTCGCCTGGCCGGAGGGCTCACAGCCGGAGAACGGCGAATATCTCCAGGACGGGAGGTCAAATATGACATTCTACCTGGGAATTGGCTTCGGTGACGACATCAACCCGCTCACTACTGGCGCGGTGTGGGGGCCTGGGTTCCATGTCTACAACGGCTACGCTCCGCTATCAGTCCAGGCAATAGTCCCGGCAGGCGTCACCAAGATCACACTCTTTACTCGAGCCAAGATCAAATGGGCATACAAGCACAACGACACCTACTGGGATGACCTGCAGTGTGTCACGGAGACACCTGTAGGCGACCAGGAGCCTGACCCACCGTGCCGCGGGAAACCGCGCGTGGAGTTCTCTAGCCGCGTCAACGTCGTGGCTGCTGATATGAGTCCCGAAGAAGCCGCCGCGGTGTTCTCCGCAGGATGGACTCGTGGCCGCGAGATGACAGGCGGGAGCTATGACCAGGCTGGCGCGATTGACCTGGATGATCGGACGGCGGTTCTGCATGGCCTGCCCTCCAGCCGGCATCAGGAGTTCCGCGATTGGTACACTCAGCACTACCCGGGCACAAAGGTAGAGTTCCCGGGTGGTCAAGACCCAGCAGCGCCCCTCGTGCTGAGATATCCCAGCACTCACATGCCGCCAGTGATCACTCACCCATTCGGAGAAGTCCGACCGACCTACACGCACATGGGCCTCGACCTGCGAAGCTCTTATGCTCATTGGAAAGACCTAGCGCTCTGCGCGCTAGAGGGCGATGTGGTCATTTCCTCCAATCTTGGCGATGGCTTCGGCATCCAGGTTCAGACCAAGACTGTGCTTCCAGATGGGCGAGTGATCCAGGTACGCTATGCCCATCTTGAGGATATCGAGCGTGTGCCCGCAGGCACTCATATTCATGTTGGCATGGTGATCGGGCGCCCGGACAACACCGGTAACTCAGACGGCGCCCACCTCCACTTCGACGTCAAGATCGACGGTCAGTACGTTGACCCTGAGCCGCTGATAGCCTGGCCGACTGCTCCGCCGGATCCGACACCAGACCCTCCGCCAGACCCGACACCGCCAGCAGGCGAGCTATGGGGCCTGCACATCCAGAACGGATACGCAGGGGACACGAGCGGTGGCAAGTTGCGTGAGGACTTCGCCTATATCCGCGACGCAAAGCCGCGAGTGGTCAAGCTGGTCGGCAACTTCCAGTGGGCCCGCGACATCAAGGCGCTATCGCCGGACACGCTGGTAGTGGCGCGATATCACACAGACACGCAGGAACCCTACTGGAATTGCGAGCACGGCGCAGAAGCCGGGGCGCGGGCCTGGATGGGAAAGATATACGCCGACCTGGAGAACCTGGCACCGTTCATCGACTTCTACGAATCGGTCAACGAGGAGATACCGACGCACAACAACTGGAAGCTGGACAAGCTCGTCGAGTTCGACTGCTGGCTTCCCGAGATCTGCCATCAGGAGTTCGGGGACGATATCGCCATCGCTGGCCTATTGGGAGCCACTGGCAATCCACACGAAACCGAGGTCGTACGAATGGTCAATGCTGCACGCCAGCTCGCCAAGTATCGCGGCGTCATCGGCTATCATGACTACTTCGGCTACAACCTGCTCGCAGACTATTGCCCGCTTGAATACAGCGACGAGGCCAAGTATTTCTCAATGCGTGCGCTATGGGGCTGGGATCCGGTCTTCAAAGCACACGGCATCAAGTCGCGGTACATCGGCACGGAATCTGGGCCGATTTACGTCGCAGGAGGCCCGGGCCACTGGCACGCTCCTACCGCAGGCGGTGGCTGGCGGTGGGACCTGTGTATGAATGGCGATGCCGACAAAATGATCAGGCTCTCGATGCTGGAGCGCAAGGTCAAGATGACCTGGAATGCAGCAAACGGCAATGCTTATCTAGGCAAATGCCAGTTCACCCTCGGGGGACCTACCTGGGGTAACTTCGAATATGGGCCGTGGCTGTGGAGAATTAGGGACGCGGTACTGGCGAATCCACAAGGGTAGGAGAAGCGCCCCGGATACACGTAGAGCGCTTCTGCAGCAGCCAGCGCCGGCAACGAAAATAGACATACCAGACCCGTTCTCACGCCCTGGGCGCTGAGGGCGGGTTCTTGCTATGCCTGGGAGGCGACTGGCAGGCATAGGTGGGGAACAGCGCGATAGTCTACCTTGTCATAACTTGACAGCCCAAAACCTTAAGGTTGAAAGTCTTGACAAGTCTTGACAAGGTGTTGGGAATGTGATATAATGTAGACAGATCAGAGGAACACCTAGACGAGGGAGCAGGACGATGGCAGAGAAAAAGATGAACAAAGCACAGCGACTAGAAGCAGCAAGAGCAGAATGTGCGAGAATCGACGACCTGACCGGCGGGGAAGCGGTGCCAATACTCGTAGTGGGCAAGCTGGAAGAAAAATTCGACCTCCACTACAGCGAAGCGAAGCAGATAGTTCATGAGCACTACTACTGCCGGTAGCACCACCCACACCCACCGGGGGGCTTCGGCTCCCTAAAGGAGCAGGACACGATGACCAGCATTGATTGTGCTACACTCAAGGCAGTAACAGAGATCATCAACGCCGAAACCGACCCCGCCGCCACTGAGGATCTAATCGAGTCGGAAATCTGCGCAGACTGGCACGAAAGCCAGGGGCACCAGGACTGGCTCGACAATGCCATCCCCGCTGAGATCGCAGACTGGTTGGCCGGCTTCTACAAGGAATCAGCCTAGCGCACCCACCACCGCCCGGGTCGCAAGGCCCGGGCAAAGGAGACCAAACTGATGGATAACTTCTCGAAGGGGCAAGAGGCGGGGTATCTGCAGGAGTGGGCAGCATCGGCTCGGGACGCAGTCAATCGCCTTGAGGACTTCGCTGATCTAATGGATCGGATCCGCGATGAGCACAGCGAGTACGATTACAGCGACTTTCAAGCACGGTGCGCCGGAATGTTCGGTGACGGGTTGGAGAGCTTCTTGGACGGAAACCCACTGGACATCGACAAGCTCGCCGAGATGCTGGAGACCGGCGAGCTTCCAGAACCCACCACGCACACGGTCCAGCATCAGATGGCCGCGATCTTCGGACTCGCGGAGTCAAACTTCTAGCACCCATATCCCGGGCCGCAAGGCCCCCACTGGCGCGCTCGAGAGAGCGCGCCGAAGGAGATCAAAGCAATGGCAGGCACACAAGCAATAGACATGCTAGCACCGCTGATCGAAGCGGCAATCGAGGATAGCCAGGCAGAACAAGCGCGCTGGCAGTTGGAAGCTGACGCAGAGGCAGAAGATCAGCTCAGACGCGAACAACAGTACTGGGAAGACTACCACCAAGGACTGTATCCAGAGGCTACTAACTAGCCATAACCACCCACCGCCCGGGTCGCAAGGCCCGGGCAAAAGGAGATCACAATGACCGGAACACGAACCAGCTCAAGCATCAAGTTCAACGAGGCAGAGCTGAAGGCAGCATTCGATGCCGTGAAAGGGCACGACTGGAAAGGTCCGATTGTGGCCAACATCGATGTAGCCGACTTGGAGGTAACGCTAGCGGCGATCACGTTCTACACGGCGACCGCCGCCAAAGTCTATCCATCGCACGGCGATACCTGCATTGTTGAAGCAGCGGGCTATCGGGCGGGGCCAGCGGGAGATCACTAGACAGAGCCACCGGGGGCCGCAAGGCCTCCAAGGAGCGCATCGTGTTCACAGTAGAAACCATAGACCCCAGCGACAGGGAATATCAGCTCATCCACGGTCACTGCCAGAACTATCCGGGCGGTAGACTACGCTGCAGCCTCTACGCCACCGTCATGCTCGTCGATGAGACAGGCAAGCCTGTACCAGGCGGGAAACACTGCGAGCAATGCGCCCGCGAGACTATCGACGAGTACGCTGAGAAGCTCGATATCCAATGGACGGCGGAACCGCTCAAACTGTACCGTGTACACGGGCAACGCGAGGGCACAGAACAAGTCATCTGGGGTACGTTCTACAACCGCGAATACGCTCAGAAATACGCGGACAAGCTCAACGAGGTGAAAGGATAATGAGACCTAAAGATGAAATGCTTATTGACTGTGCGGCTATCGACCAGGCCTACACATATCTCACGAAGCCAGAGCATCTGGCGTCGGTCAGGGTGGCCGGGGATGTGGTGGAACTGCTCACTGCGCTGGAAGCCAGTGGCACGGAGATCGAGCGGCTCCAGACGGAGCTGGATGCCAAGAGCGACAAACGCGCAGCTCCCAAGGAACACCACCAGCTTCGTGACGTGCTGCGAGAACGCGACGAAGTGTTTGCGCGCTGTGAGAAGGCCGAGAAGGAACGTGACGAGGCACAGTGCAAAGCGTTCGAGTGGCGCAACGAACGCGACGAGGCCCGTGCGGACTGCGACGAGCTAGAATTAGACCTGGGCATTAGTGATGCAAGGGTGAAGTCTATCGAGTATGCAAAAGTAACGCAGCAACGCGACGAGGCCCGTGAGTGGGCCAACCGCAGGCACCAAGTAACGCAGCACTGGAGAACCAGGTATAATGAAGCGATTGGAGAGAACGCCAAGCTGCGCCGGAACGAGCTGGACGACGAGCGCGACATTGCGGTACTGTGGCAGAGTAACGGGGAGGCTGACAAGGAAATCGGCGAGCTGAAAGCCAAGATCATAGCTCAAGAGCAAGAGGCGCTTGACGCGATGCACACTCTACGAGATGCGGGAATAGCCTCAGTTGCGAGTATTGCTGATACCGCACTGGGCATCCAGCGCAAGATCAACACGGCACACCAGGAAGAGATTGATGATCTCAACCGCCAGCTCGCCACTGCCAGCAACGATCTTCGCACTCAACTTACCAGTGCTCTTTTAGAGCGTGAACAAGGCTTACGCCCAACTTTTGCAGGTGTCAGGGACGCTTACGACACTACGGTTGACATAGCCGTGCGGGCTCGCGCCCAACGCGACGGCGCCCGCAACGGTGCGCTGGATGAGGCGGCCGAAAGAGCGCACAAAATTCTGTACAATACCTGCACTGCTTTTCGCTTCGCTGATCGGGTTGCCGCTGAAATTCGCGCACTCAAGTCCGAGTGATCTGTACTAGATAGAGGAGGTTGGCTATGTGGTTCGTTATTTTCGCACTGGTTGCGTCGGTTCTCTTGGGTGCTGGGTGGCCAGTCTGGGAGTATATCACAAAAGGAGCGGGTAAATGATTTACGGGCAAACGTTTTGGGAAGCAGTCAAACGCTGGTGGAGCAAGCGCCCACGTAGGACGATGATTTGGTGCAAGGAGTGTGGGTGCATAGTACACAGGTGGTATGTATCATGGGTTGTCCCAACATATTGTTCGTCTGAATGTTGGAATGCCAAAGTCAAGCGCGAGGACTTGACGTGGCTTGGGAGATGGGGCCGCGGTGAAACACCGCCTATGGGCAAAGGAGATAGCAAATGATCACGGTAGAATTCGAGTTCGAAAAGTCAACTCTGAACACGGTCAGGTTCCAGGAATCGGGGGCGACAGCTGAGAATGGGACTGCTATTCACGGCCTGGTGGTCGGGTCGCTTTATATCCAGAAGTGGGCGGTGAAGGAGCTGGAGAACCCCGAGAATCTCATGGTCACGATTACGAAGTGGGACAGTTCATGACAAATATCTGGATGGTATATTTGGGACTCGCGCTGGCGGGGGTGGCCCTGGGCTTGGTGCTCTCGAGGGCTAGTAGGCGAGCAGCACGGCAACGGGCGCGGGAGTGGCGCAACGAAATCAAGCGGTTGCGGGAGTGGCGTAAGACAATCGAGTGGTTGAAGAAACGCTTCCCCGACTAGAGCCCCCGTGGGCAGTGGCAATCACGTTGACGATCGCGGCATCGGAGTAAGTACATAATTGCGGGCGGCGTGGATGGTGACACGCAGGCGAGCTTCTGGCGGCAAATTGGCCAGGATGTACCTAGCGAGCCGCTTGGTAGCGCAAGTCATCAGGTTCGAATCCTGACCCGCAACTCCACGACCCGTGCAGGAGTCGTGAGACTAAAACGAAAGGGATCAGCACACAAGGCGTGTCGGGGGGCTGCACTCCCTCATCAAGTCCTGTCGGGCAGGGGCACAACATATGTAGTGGTAGGGGATACCCTGCCCGACTTGAGAATAAGATACAGGCGAGAGCGGCGGACGCTCTGCAGAGCCACGGCTTAGTGGCACAAATAGGAGTATGACGATGGCAGGAGATCAAGTACAAGCGAGTCCGGCAGGAGAAAACGTCAGGGTGTCTGGGGTATCTCTGAGACCGATACACTGGGCCCACCTGGATGCACTAGCAGAGCAGGACAGTAATAGCCGGTCGGCGACTCTGCGGGCCGTGATCAGCAAGAACATTCTGGCGCGGCGAGTGGCTTGGTCCTTGAAGCATGACCAGGTGACACGCTGGGAGGCGGGGTGCGAGATCCTGGCACTTTTTCTATGACAGGTCGCTTTCTACCGATCGACAGGCGGTCGGTAGATGGGGGCACTATCATCCGACGACCCTGGGCCAATAGCCCCAAGCCAGGGCAACCATTAGGAGGTTTGTCGTGACATATCCACATGATACAGCAGATCCAATGGACGATGCGATGAGCACGGAGCCTGAGGTGGTAGCTGGCAAGATCACCACGGCCGCCTGGACTTGCGTCCTGGTATCTGGGCAGGGCAGGGTGCCCTATGACCCCGTAGCTCACCGCGGGAAGCGTCGGTCGACCGCGATCGACATCACCATTGAGCCCCTGGACCCGACGGCGGGATTGATCCAGCGGAACATGCTCAATTGGACATCGGAATTCAAGAGCGTCCTGCGCCCAAGCCTGGAGGCGGTGGTTCCGACTATCGCCAAGATTCGGGGAATGCAGGTGGGCCAGTTCAATCCACTGCGGGAAGTGTCCGGGCTCTACGTGATGGCCGCGATGGTGCCCAGGCCAGACAACGAAGAGAACGAGAGCTGGACGACGCTCAAGATCGTCGGCGTCTTCGATAGCGAGGATGCCTGCGCGGAGGCATACGAGACCGCCACGGGGGAGGCTGCAGTTTCGGGGGCAGGTGCCCAGGCGGCTCCTGCGGCTCCGCCGGTAGGTGCCCAGACCGCTGGCAACGAAGCACAGCGGGCTCAGATGGCCGTGTTTCTGCGGACGATCTTCGAGCAAGTGGGGCACAACGAGCCGGCATTCTACCGTGCGATCAAGGACAATCCGATGCTGGCGGCGCACTTTGGCCGCACGAGTCCTGAGGTGGTAGCTCTCGTAGAGGAGTTCGATGTTCCATTCTAATCGGAAGAGGAGGAAGTTATGATTCAGCTGGTGCGTGTGCTGATCGACTCGCGAGAACCGCAGTGGGTACAGGAGCTTCGCTGGCACGTTCCTTCGGGGGTTCAGGCATTGCCAGTCGGGGATGCCTGGTTAATGGTGTGTGATGCAGTCCTCGCCGTGGAGAGAAAAACCCTAGATGACTTCTGCGCCAGTATTGCGGACGGACGTCTATTCACGCAAGCCACAGAAATGCAGCGAGCAACCCCATGGTGTTACGAGGTAATCACAGGTATGCCCGTAGTCAGTGGAGGCATGCTTGTGATTAAGGGGCGCCCAACGAAGTGGCGCTGGTCCAGTATCAGGGGAGCTATGCTTACCCTGCAGGACATTGGCATAGGTGTAGTGTTCTGCGATGGTGACGAAGAATACCAAGATACCCTGACCTGGCTGGCTGATCGCAGCCGCGACACGGTTCCAGTCAAGGCGCGGCGCGATGTGTCTATCGAGACGCCTTCCGAGCAGATTCTCGGAGCATTTCCGGGCATAGGCTCAGGTAGAGCGACAGCGCTCCTGAAACATTGCGGGAGCGTGGCATGGGTTTTGGACTTTTTGACAACCAGCAACGGTGACGGATTCGCCGGCGTCGGGCCAGCGACCTGCACCGCAGTTAGGGCCGCACTGGGGCTTGACTCAGATATGGAGCTTCGAGTGACAGTGAGGCCGGGAAAAGGAGACGACAGTGGCAAGTAGAGATTTGGTTCCGGTAACAGGCAACGTGTGGCAGGTGATCAAGGACATTGCGCCAGTGGCGCAAGCATCACGGATGTTCGCTGTGAGCGAGGAGCAGGCGGCAATCGTAATGCTCAAGGGGCATGAGCTCGGGCTGGGCCTGGTAGCAGCATTCGAGTTCATTCATGTGATCAATGGTAAACCCAGCATCAGCCCGAAGGGGGCGCTGGCTCTTATTCATCAGAGTGGCGAGCTGGACAGCCTGAGCATTATTGACAACGAAGACGACCAGGGGAATGCACTCAGCTGCTCGGTGGTCATGCGTCGGACCAACGGGGTGGAGTATGGAACCACCTACTCAGTTGCTGACGCAGCCAAGGCGGGGCTGATCAAGCCTGAAGGTGCCTGGACAACCTACCCTGGGAACATGTGCCGCTGGCGGGCGGTCGGGTATTGTGCGGATGTGGTATTCCCTGACGTGATCGGAGGAATGACCAGGCCGGAAGAGCTCGGGGCCATGGTCACTGGCGAAGGAGAGCCGGTCATTATCACGGTAGAGCCAAGGACGGCGGACCCGCAGCCGGCGGAAGACCCGGCGTCAGATGTGAGTACCGTCTCTGAGCGCCTGGGACAGCTTGTTCAAGAAGCACCGGCAAGGCCAGCGCCAGCTCCTGAACCTGAGGCACGGGCCGCTCCGACAGCCACGCTGGCGACGCTTATGGAGGCGGGATACAATCCTGCCGAGATCATGGCAGCGAACAACGGCGCAATCCCGGCTACCTCTGCAGAGTGTGTGCAGGTACTGGCGAAGCTCAAGGAGGCACAGTGACCAGAATCAAGCATTTGAGCTACAGCAGCATAAATCTTTACCAGATGTGCCCAAGAGCCTGGCGCTATCGGTACATCGACAGGGTTCCGTCTCCTCCAGTGGGCGCCTTGCTCTTTGGCAGTGCGTTCCACGGCGCGATCGAATCTATGCTGATTCAGAAGCACACGGCCGATAGCATGGGGGACCCGGAGGCGCACTTCCTGGAGGCCTGGCGTGAGACGCTGGAGGAGGAGCGCAACGCAGACCCAGCCTGGAAGACCGAAGAGGAGCCTGCGGAGCTCCTGGACTTGGGCATTCGCATGCTCGGCGTACCGGCTATCATCGACACAATCCAGGCGCTTGACCTGGCAGAGGTCGACGGCGCGCCAGCTATTGAACTCCGAATGGAGACCAAAATCCCTGGACTGCCAGTTCCGCTTGTCGGCTACATCGATGCCATAGCGGCGGACGGTGTGCCGATAGACTTCAAAACGTCCGGGCGCAAATGGTGGGCTGACAAAGCCAACAATGACCAGCAGCCTTCGTTCTACCTGGCAGCGCTTAACCAAGCTGGCTGGGATCGCAACCCCGCGATGGCGTTTCGCTACTACATCTTCACAAAAACCAAGAACCCGGTGGCTCAGATCATCGAGACCAGGCGGACACCAGGCCAGCTCTTCATGCTATTTGAACAAGTGCTGGACATCTGGAAGGCTATCCAGGCGGAAGTCTTCCCATGCGTCACGACCACCTGGAAGTGCAGTGAAAAATACTGTGATTATTGGCCGCGATGCATGGGGGCGGCGTAGACGGGCACAAAATCGGGCGGGGGGCCTGCGGGCTCCTCGCCTGACAGGGAGAGAAGACTGATGAAAGAGCTTCCAATTCTAATGAACACCGAGATGGTACGCGCAACGCTGGACGGACACAAGACGCAAGATCGAAGGCCGGTCAAGCCACAACCGCCAGAAGGAACCGTGTGGGATGATGAATCAAAGCTATTTATCATCACTGGATCAACTCTAGGGCTAATTCGCAAATCCCCCTTCGGCGCATCCGGCGACCATCTCTATGTGAGAGAGACGTGGGCTATCCAAGAGGTTGATATGGAATGGGACTGCGAGGAACGTATCTTTTTTCGCGCAGATTCCCCTTGGGAAAGTCCAGACGGAGGTTGGCGTGCTTCAATCCACATGCCTAAGAAATACTCACGGATCACGCTGGAAGTTGAGCGAGTGTGGTAGCCGTAGCCCCGAAGAAGAGTTCGGCATACTATGGGATTCGATCTACGCCAAAAAAGGCTTTGGTTGGGATACAAACTCGTGGGTGTGGGCCTGCGAGTTCAAAGTATTGGAGGTAAAAGTATGAGAGCCAAGGATGAAATGCTGGCCGACTGTGATATGGCAGCGCAGAATTACAAAGACCTTGACCACCTGTGCACCATACACTATGCACGTTTCAGATTGTGGTGTGACATTCCAGAGCTGCTTGATGCACTGGCCGCCAAGGACGCGGAGATCGAGCAACTGCGTGACAGGTGGGCAGAAAGGGACGCCACGATCGAGGAGCTCACGGCGGAAGTCGCAGCCAAGGATAGGCAGGTGGACATCTGGGCTGAAGTAGCCGCAATGACTCTACCAGGCCAATGACTGAGGAAAAACGGGCATACCTGATTAGGGCGGGGATCCTGACGCGGTTCAAGATCGCTGTGACATTGGCTTCCCAATTCAAACTACAGAACATACTGGCGATGCCTGATGAGGCCAGGACCAACATGGCGACGGAGTTTTTCGCAAATGGAATGACGAGCCGACTTCTCGCGGTTAATGGCTGGCGAGCTCCTGGAAGTTCCAACGGTCAAATATCCACGAGACTGGAAAGAGGCGCTGAAGGAGCGCTTCCTGCCCTGGTGGGCGAAACGATGGTGGCCAGTTCGCTACAGCTATGTGGTCTGGGAGGCTACGGTGTTGTATCCCCTGATTAGCTTGCCGGACGAGGCGCATTATTTGGCAGAGGTTCGCGCGGATGTTAGGGAGGAGCTATGATCGCCAACGCCAATAGCATCAGCATACCGCTCACGGATCAATCCGTTCACTGCGTCGTCACGTCCCCGCCGTATTGGGGCTTGCGCGATTACGGATTGCCGCCGACAGAATGGCCGACCGTGACGTACACGCCAATGGCGGGGCTTGCGCCGGTGACGGTTCAGGGCTGTGAGCTTGGGTGTCAGCACGCGTGGGGCGAGGACTTGCCGCCGCATCATCCAGGACAGGTGCCACAGACAAATATGAACGGGCGAGGACACGCTGAAAATGTGGCAGTGGCACAAACCGCAGACAACGGTCAATACTGCCAGCTCTGCGGCGGCTGGCGCGGCTGCCTTGGCCTTGAGCCTACGCCGGAGATGTTCGTCGCTCACATCGTGGCCGTGTTCCGCGAGGTCTGGCGCGTGCTCAGAGACGACGGGAGTCTGTGGCTTAATTTCGGCGACTCGTACTCGGCAGGGGGCGGCGACAGACACAACGGAAGCCAAGGCGCGAATAGTTGTGTGGGGCGCACGTCACCAGAGAACAACCCCGACGCGAGAGTTAAGGCTGGGCTGCCGTCAAAGAATCTTATCGGCATCCCCTGGCGTGTCGCCTTCGCGCTACAGGCCGACGGCTGGTATCTGCGCAACGACATCATCTGGCACAAGCCGAACCCGATGCCCGAGAGCGTCACCGACCGCTGCACCAAGAGCCACGAATACCTGTTCCTGCTGAGTAAGTCGCAGCGCTACTACTACGACAATGAGGCGGTGAAAGAGGTGCTACACACAGATCCAAAAGAGAATTATCCAGCAAGAGCAAAGGTAACAGGGCGCGGGAATCAACGCGGTCACGGCGCACATCCATCAGGGCCACAACAGGATTCCAGCGGAGGCTATCCGCCGTCTGCATCTAATGGCCGCAATCGTCGCACCGTCTGGACGATCCCGACACGCGGCTATAGCGGCGCACATTTTGCGACATTTCCTCCGGCGCTGGTCACGCCGTGCATCCTGGCTGGCACGAGTGCCAAGGGCGTGTGCCCTGAGTGCGGCAAGCCGTGGAAACGGGTGGTGGAGAAGACAACCACATTCGAGAGCAACGCAGGCAAGGCGGCAACAAGGTCTGGAAACTGGAACCTCCGACAGACCGACCATCCACGCACAGATGTTGGCGTTGAGGGCCACGATCTGCGTTACGGGCCTACTGTGTCGTCAACAACAATCGGCTGGCAGCCCACCTGTGAGCACTACCCGTTAGTGTACGCCTGGGTGCCCATCCCTGCCCGCACGCAAGACGAACCCGCGGCAGATTACGCATTCAGGCTCGCTGCGGCACAGGGCACACGGCAAGAACTGCTTGATGTCTGGTGCGATCTGCCCACAGTCCCCGCAATAGTTTTGGATTGTTTCTGCGGCTCCGGCACCGTTGGCGAAGTCTGCAACACGCATGGACGCAAGTTCGTCGGCATCGACCTCTCATCGTCATACCTGCGAGAACTCGCCCTGCCAAGGGCGGAGAACAAATGCACAACGGAGTCGGTGATGGAGTTGCCACTGTTTGCACAGGAAAAGGTGCGAGAATGATCCAACTGATTCGCGGGGACTGCCTGGATATTGCCACCACCCGCATCCAGCATGCTACTGACGAACAGAAACAACCGCGACAACTCGATTTCTGAAAGGAGATAGCACATGAGATCACAGGGTATTCGCCTTAGTGTAGAGGGCGGCGACTTGCTTCTCCGGGCACCGTACAACAAAGGCGGAGTGGAAGCGCTCAAAACCCAGATACCATACGTCGGGCGACGCTGGGATGGAGACAACCGGGTGTGGCGCGTGGCGAAGCGATACGGTGCAGTCCTGGCTGGAATTGTCATGGCGCATTGGGGCGCTCAAGTATCTCCTCCGCCATACAGCAAGCTACGCGACGCTCCGTCAGAAAGGCTGGAAATGATGGAGCTGGAATATTTGGGCATACCGCGCTTTCGGGGCAAAGAGACGATCGCTCTGGGATGGGCGAGTGACGGGTGGACAATAGCGTTTCCAGAAAAGGTGTTGAAGCAATGGTTCTGCGTAGATGATCGCCCGGAAGAGGCGGGGACACTTTACGCCACATTGGGGCTTGGCCAGCAGGCGCCTGTGGAGTTCCTGCGTAAAGCGTACCGCCGCCTGGCCAAACAATGGCACCCGGATGTGTGCAAAGAGCCAGATGCCAACGACCAGTTCTTGGCAATCAAGAATGCCTACGAGGTACTGCAGGACCCGCAGGCGCGGAAGCGATACGACGGTGGACTGCTGGTCGCACGTTCGCCCGTTGGCCTGGATCGTCGGGCAGCTATCAACTGGCGGCCTCCGTTGCGGTGTGGATGGGTGCTGACCTATGCTTTCCGGTCGGTCGGGTGGACAGTGGCCACCAGAATCATACAGTGGGATGACGCTGTTAATAATCAAGGGCAGACCATGACGACTTCGTGGTCTCCGGGGGCAGATCATTTTGAGAAGAGGTGGGTGTAATGGCACTGATGTGTGGAGGAGTTCTAATGGAAGAGAGGCGCTGGTTTGTGACTGTAGACTGGTGTAACAAAGATCAGCGGGGTATTTTCTGCAACAGCGCAGGGAAAGCGCCAAGCAAAGAGACGGAGCACAGCTGCCTAGAAATGCAGGATATGTTGGGCCCATTCTGGCTGATTCTTGCTCCAATTTCCGTGCAGCTTACAGCGGAGGAGCTGGCCGCGTACAAGTTCTGGTATCCCTTGGCTGAGTATTCGGGCGAGTTCGGAATCGCTAGGACTGATGAGGAGTGAAATGACCAAGAGCAAAACACTGGAAGTGGTATCCGGCTCAATTGCGGCAACAGCAGAGGACAAAGACCAAACGATCGCAGAAGCATTCGTCTACATTCGGGCACTGGCAATGGTGGATACCTCAGGCTCTATGGCCACCTGCGACGCGCCTGGACGTACTATGCGCTACGAGGCAGCCTGCGAGGGACTGCGAAGCCTGCAGCTCGAATATCCAGGCACTATCGCGGTTGTCGGATTCAGCAAAACGGCGGCGCTGGCACTAGGCGGCATTCCAGCGTTCCAACAGGGACGCACTGACATGGTAGCAGCACTCGAGGTAGCTCGCTCCTTCGATGATGCAGGCATACGCCTGATTATGATTTCCGACGGCCAGCCAGATGACCCGACCAAGACCCTGGCTGTGGCTCAGACGTTCGCCACGCACATCGATACAATATACATAGGCTCTGAGGAGGCTCGGGGGGCTGGCCGGCGGTTCCTGGAGCTACTGGCAGCAACCACAGGCGGCGAGGCGATGCAATCGACTGCTCCAGGGGTACTAGAGGCTCCTGTTAGGCTCTTGCTGCAGGAATCCACATAAGCATGCGGGCGCATTGCCTTCGGACCGTGATCGTGGTATACTAGGAGTGCTAAGGGTGAAGCGTTTTTGTTGTCCACAAATGCCCGTTCATCTGTTTAACGCTCTGCCCTTAGCAAGCAGATCCGACAACAGCAGGTGAGCGGGCTTTTGCGTTCAATGAGGAGAAGACGAGCTATGACTGAGCAATTGTCATTCCACGAATACGCGCAACTGTTCCCGATGCTGCCACGCGAAGAGCTGGACGCACTGGCAGACGACATCAAGATTAACGGCCTGCTTGAGGCGATTACGCTATATGATGGCGAAGTTCTCGACGGTCGCAATCGCTATGTTGCCTGCAAGGCAGCGGCAGTGATACCTAGATTTGAGCAGTACACCGGTGATGATCCGTTAGCCTTTGTCATCAGCAAGAACCTACACCGGCGGCATTTGACGGCGGGACAACGCGCCGCAATCGCCGCAAGAATGGCGAATATGCCAGTCGGTCGGCATTGGGATAATTCTGCAAACTTGCAGAATAACACAGAGATCAGCCAGACAGACGCAGCCACCATGATGAACGTGTCGCCGCGTTCTGTCGCCAGCGTCAAGGCAGTAGAGCGTGATGCGCCAGACTTGCTACCGCAGATAGAATCCGGCAAGTTGACAGTAAACAAGGCGGTAAAAGAGGTAGCCAAGCGGCGGCGCGATGTTGAGCGTGCCGAGCTTGCAGAACTAGCTGCGGAATTGCCGGCCGATGACCGTTGGCTGGTGGAAGTGGCAGACCTGCGTACCTACCAGACAGCACAGCCGTTCGACTTCATCATCACCGACCCGCCATATCCGCGAGAGTATTTGCCGCTGTATGAGGTGCTGGCGCAACGTGCGCTGGATTGGCTGAAGCCTGGTGGACTGGTTGTGGCGATGTGTGGCCAGTCATACCTGGATCAGATCGTGGCACTGATGGGCAAGCATCTGGAATACTATTGGACGGGCTGTTACCTGACGCCGGGACAGCCGACGCAGCTCAGGATGCGCCAGGTGAACACAAGCTGGAAGCCTGTCCTGATTTATGGCAGGCCAGGCGATAAATACACTGGCAAGGTGTTCGGTGACGTTTGGGTTAGCGATAGGCCCGACAAGACGCATCACGAGTGGGGCCAGTCTGAAAGCGGCATGCTTGCGCTACTGAAACAGATTGTCCTGCCAGGCAAAAGCGTTTTTGATCCGTTCTGTGGTGCTGGCACAACCGGTGTAGCTGCGCTGAAGCACGGTTGCACATTCGGTGGGATAGACTTAGACGAGATCGCCGTGAGACAAACACGGGCACGGCTGGCAGGGGTTGTGGTATGACTAGGAAACGAAACGACGCACACAGCACAGAGTTTGGTCTGTGGATTAGGGAGCAGGCAACACTTGACAGTAGCCTTGGTTTTGCTGCTACAAACATAGACTATATGTGGTCTAACTACAAGACCGGTCAGTGGATGATAATCGAGGAAAAGCGCTATCGCGCTGACCTCACATTCTCGCAGCGAAAACAGTTCGAGGTATTGCATGCGGCTTGCAAGAGTGTACCTGGCTATTGCGGTTTTCACTTGCTGCAATTCGAGAAAACCTCACCTGACGACGGCCGTATTTGGCTTGATAGCATCGAGATCACAATAGAGGAACTGCTGATATTCTTGCGGGACTTTGGCAAGGCCACGGTGCTTGTTGAGTATAAGTATGAAAAGGCGCCGCCGCAACACAAAGCCAAACCGGCAATCAAGGCCATTATTGATTCGGGCGATTGTGCTAACGCGCCTGCGTTTTGTGTACGCTATGCAAATGATTCCTCGTGGTGGCGAGTTATGCCGTTGAATGTGGCGGCAGAGAGATGGGTACCTGAACGGACGGAAATGACCCAGGCGGAGTGGATAGACCTACTTTATCGGATGCATGGCTATAGAGGCACGTTAGACTAACACTGAAAGGAGATCAAAAGTGACCACAGGCAAGAAACCAGGTGCCACAACAGCACAGAATCCACCGGTGCCGAAAAACGCAGCACCAAGCGTGGCCCGAATGGGCCAAGTGTTCTGTGCCAAGAACAAAAACGACCTACTCTACTCGCGCGGCCAGTGGCGCCGATGGAACGGCATATTTTGGGAAGCAGTCCAGGACCTACACCAGCGCCGCGAGTTCTGGCAGGTTCTGGAGCAACACGAAGCGGCGGGCGAGGGACGCGCTTCGCTTCCAAAACTCAAAGGTCTGATGGACTATGTCCAGGCCAGACTGTACGTACCAGCCGTAGAGATGGACGCGCAGATCCACTTGATCAATCTCCAGGATTGCACTTACGATCTGAAAACGGGATTCACCCTTGACCACGAACGTACCAACCTGATCACCACAGCTCTACCGTTCGCATTCGACGCCAGGGCCACCTGCCCGGCCTGGGATTCGTTCGTGATGTCTACATTCGTTCACCCCGATAATCCACTTAAATACGACCACGAGCTTGCCTACTTCGTGCGCGAGGCTATCGGCTACTCGCTGACGACCAGCGTCGAATACCACGTGACATTCTGGTGCGTAGGGGACGGAGCCAACGGCAAGGGTGTGCTGTTTCACGCACTCAGAAGCCTAGCAGGCGATAGCGCAATAGCCCTGAACGTCGGCCTCCTGGCACGCGAACAATACCAAATGGCGATGCTAGCCGGGAAGCGCCTGGCATTATGCACAGAGGCCAGCAAGCGCGCAATGGTAGACAATTCCTTGATCAAGGCGCTGATCGCTGGCGACTTGCTCAACGTTCGCCAGATCCGCTCGGAACCGTTCGAAATGTTGCCAACGGTCAAACTCTGGTGGTCAATGAACGATCTCCCCGAGATCGCTGACGCATCAGAGGGCTTCTGGCGGCGTGTTATGATTATTCCATTCAATCGAGTATTCGCGCCAAATGAGCGCATTTTGGATCTGAAAGACCAACTGGACCAGGAGCTCCCCGGCGTCTTCAATTGGGTGCTGCGGGGGCTAGAGAAGTTGAAAGCACGCGGGCGGTTCGATGTGCCACCACAGGTTACGGTGCAAACAGCACGGCGACGCACTGAGGCCAACAACGTGGAGCTATTCGTGGCGGATGCCTGCACACAAGACCCGCAGGCCAAGTGCCAGTCTTCCGTGATCTATTCGGTATATCAAGGTTGGTGCAAGGACAACGGACAAAAAGCCTGGAACAGCACAGCCTTCAAACGCCTGATGGTCAGACTAGGATTCAAGGCTAAGCGTTTGAACAACGGCATGCATTTTATGGGCGTAGCTCTGAATTCTATACAGCAGCAAACCTGGGGAGCCCAGCC
>Ga0207997_1000572_pt1 | contig 18776 bp, 25 predicted proteins | sample AntAceMetag02UKN_FD_184777 | JGI IMG/M metagenome (GOLD analysis project Ga0207997, IMG submission 184777) | Saline lake microbial communities from Ace Lake, Antarctica - Antarctic Ace Lake Metagenome 02UKN (SPAdes) (version 2) | ecosystem: Environmental > Aquatic > Non-marine Saline and... | reverse complement strand
GACCGTGTGTCCAAGGAGTTAATCCTTTTCCTCCCTTGCCTCGCAATTCGAGCTCATCAACGAGTTGATTAACACCCCCGAAGCTTTCAATAATATAAGGCTCTTCATTAGTTCTTTCCATTACCTATAACGTCCTGATCCACGCCCTCTTGTATGACTTAAGAACACACCTCTCACACCTGTACGCCTACCTGAAGCAGAGCCTAGAGTCAAATCACTCACAAGTGCCCGTGATCTATTTCTCCTACGCTCAAGCCCTGAAACCTTTTGAACTGCTCTTCCCCAAAATGTTTTTGCCAGCTCCATGTTGTGATGCCACTCTAAACAAACGGACATACCCATATAAGCAATCGCCAATCCCATGCTCGGCCACTCAGGGACATCCGTATTGTTTTGAAGCCTCTTAGGTTTTGCGGAATACCTTAAACTAAAAGCGTCCTCTTCAGAACTTGAGGGAACACCATAGACTATGAACTGCTGAGTCTCAGCCGGACGGATACGGACTGTGAACTGATCCCCGCTCGGACCTCGATATGGTTTATCCAACGCAAAGGAAGTACCGGACACCTGATCCCCCTCAGAGATTAAATACCCATAATCACCGGGGTCTACCATATCATCGTTGTCACTGTCTGCGTTATCTTCATCAAGGTAAGGGTCGAACCTCACCCAATAAGGCAAGTTAAGTCTTACGTCAGTAGAAGGGGTAAGGATTGTTACACTCCCATTAGTAAGAGTGCAATCTGATAAAGTAAATAAATCTTCCTCAACTGTACCAGACCAGTCATAGAACTTGACTGACCCCATGCTACCAGACCTCTTTTCGTACTTCAGTCTTAAAGTCTCATCAGGAACAGGGTCGAGTCTACGCTTATTATAGCACAAACCTATTTCAGTCCCACCATAGTCATAAGGAAAAAGGTAATTGGCTTGATCTGACACAGAGTCGAATGAAATAGTTTTCACCAATGAGGGGATGACAAATTCTTCACTTATCTTTTCCCACCCTTGGTTGAGCCATGCCTCCCTAAGAGGGTCCATCTCATCAAGTCCGGCTGTACGGCACATATTATCAAACTCACGTCTGATTCCCCGAAAATGCATAATTAACCCCCTGCTTTTGCTTCTGTTATTCTCTCTTCAGTAGTCTTATCCTCACTTGATCTAGGCTCCATGTTCTCTAACAAGTCTTCAAGGTCCTGCTCTACACCATCAAAGAATGGCTCGATCTCCTCCGTCCCTAAATCATCTCGTCTGCGTAGGTCAGCGCAATGCTTACACATCTTCTCATCCCGGTAGATAACACCAGGAGGAATGGTTAATAACTCTCCACAGGAAGCACAGACCGTAACTTCCTTCTCTTCTCCGAACGGAGGTCGGCTCATTGTTACCCCCGTTTCAAACTTGCCAGTTTCGTGAACCCGTTACAGGTAGACTCAGCTTTCTTCCCAAACGTCCGGCCAGCAGCTTTGTGTCCGCGAGTCTTGGACTCATTCGCCCACTTTACACTGCCTCCACCTGTTGAGGGTTTAGGGCCTGTGACTGATTGCTTCTTGTGTTCTCCTGCGTAATCCATTCTTTTCACATTTGGCATATTAACCTCCATTAACTTCTTTTTAATGCTTCGATTATTCCAATTACACTTGCTGATATAGCGGTTGCTATTGTAGATGCTATTACCGCCATCCTATATGGAGCTCTCTTAAGTGCGTTAATCTCTTTCCATTGGTCAGAATCAGATTTGCTTAGACGTCTGATAGCTTCATCTGTACGCCCAGAAAACTTAACCATGTGCAAACGAAAATCATAATCACTTTTAGCTATCCTGACTTCCTCTTCATCCTTCATCGCAATCTCCTAATAGTGAAAAGAGGAAACGGTTTTACCCGCTCCCTCCCCTCAACTTGGTTGGAACGGAGATTATACGCCGGCTGGAATAGTGTCCCAATCCTCTTCCGCTATACCTGCGAAATTAGGTGGAGTAGTTCCATCCATGGAAATTGCTCCAGCACACCAGCCGCGCCAGTTACGGTTAAGGAAGCCCCAGTTGTCTTCATACGAAATGAAGTACGCACGGTTATCCTCATCGCGGTAATAGGCCCACGGATCTTCCTTCTCAGAAGGATCGAGAACATTAATACTACCAGACTTCGCCTTGCCAACGTACCAAGTGTTGGCAGCTAAGAATGGAGTATGCACCAACCGCATCATAAAACCATCAATCATAAAGATGTTTTCTCGGTTGGTTGTATTTCCTGCCGCTCTAGGTTCAATGAACTTCGATTCGAGAATCTCAGTCCACCTTGGCAAGTTATATGAACTTACCAGCAACGTGTCAGGCTGACAAAGAAAACGAACATCGTTTTCATCATACTGCATGTTGTAAGTGAAGTGAGTCCAAACCCGCTTCAAGGCCCAATAAGAAGGAGCAAGATCAAAGGCATTGAAGTAACCACCCGTGTCAGGGATAGCCGCTGCCATATCTACGCAAGTTCCTACAGCTCTTGAACCAGGGCCTACTGTAGCCCCAGCCGCGTAAGATGGATGAGGTGCTCCAGGTCGTGCAAACAACGCAACACCATCATACTGCAACTGCGTAGCTGGAACATCTGCCAGCCCGTTAGCCCTGTTTCTCTGGTTGAAGAAAGCATGACCAGCCGGAATACCACCACGGTTAAATATGTCCGCAGTCAGTCTATGCCACTTGGTTTTCTGCCTTGACAGGAAACCTCTGGCTATTGAGTCTGCCAGATACCCAGCGAAACCAGCTTCATCAATACCATCCGCACTTTTGAAGTCGCGCGAACGCTGCTCCATCTCTTTGGATATATTGACTTTTCCACTAGCCTCAATAGATTGAGCACCATAACAAACATAACCCATAGTCAGGTTCTTCTGAGGAATAGGCTCTGCTTCCTTTCTACCTCCCAGCTCACCGATTGGGACAATGGAATATTCCTTTGTCCAAATACCTTCAATCGGCCTGTGAGATAGAATCTCATCGAACGGATTATCCAAGTCCCTGTTATCATTCAGAGCCAGATTTACCGCATACGTTTCTTCCCGAAACAGTTCGGGGAATTGATTTGATAGTAACATAACTAATCTCCTTTCTTTAGATGTCGCCGTATCTCAAGTCACCTGGAATGTATGCCGAAACATGCAAGCCATCTGCGGAGACTATTCGTGAGACGCGAAGAACACCATGTACGCTGGCGTTAAGATTGATATACTGAATGTTGTCGGCATCAACATAAACATCGAAGTCTTTACCACGATCTGCTTCTGTTGCTACACGTCCAGTTGTTGGAATAACTGCGGTTTTTTCCTTAACAAAGTTCACAGGAATCTGATCCCCATCAACTATGCTTTCGGGTCTACCGTTAGCTGTACCAACTTCTTCAGTCTCTGCTATACCAGCAAGGTTAGAAGAGTTAGCGGTAGCGGCTTGATATTGATGATGTAAATCAACAAATTTACCGCCACGTCTGCGAAAGACCGTACCTGCCAAGAATGGCACATGAAGGATCCGATCCGCACCGTCATAAGGACCCGCATTAGGGTCTGTAAAGGTCTGCATGGTTTCCATTATATATACCTCCAAACAGCAACACCTGCAACACCTTTACAAAAAAGTTATTGCGAAGCGTATTTGCTTTTTTTCATTTTAGCCCTGCGATATATTTCAATCTGTTCGGGAGGTACACTGAGCTTCTTCATCTCTTTCAGTTCTTCCGAAGTAGCTGGTTTTGATTCAGTCGCTTCACCACCAGGATTTCCTACACCCGGTTCAACACCAGTACCCCGTGCTTTCACATCAGAGATTGCAGCAGCTCCAGAAGACGTTTTGGGCAACCCAGCTTTTGACTTAGACTTAGACTCAACTGGGGGTTTACTGAACTTTGCCAGATTCCCTCCCATGTAAGCGTAGATGGTGTTCCTAACAAGAGCCTCATCTGTCCTTGCCAGAGCGTCATGAGCTGAGAGCTGTTCTCTAATAGCTTCTTTATCATCATCCCCTAACTGAGGGAACTCCGAATAAATCTGCTCAAGAACAACTGTTGCATCTTTCTCCGCAGTAACTTGCTTCTCCGCTGTAACCATATCTCCCGAATACAACCTCTGAATCTCCATTTGGACCAGAGGGTTAGCTGCGTCCGGTATTCCTAATTTCTGCATGGCGCGAGTTTGAAGCGAAGACAGATAAAAATCTGACTGTTGCTGTGGGTCAAGAGCTGGGGTAGAAGCTGGAACCAAAGGCTCCTGTTTCTCTCCCTTTTTCTTCAACTCAGTAGACTGCTGACCAATAACTCCTTTTGCTACTCTCAACTTCTCCCGAAGTTGTCTATACGCATGGTCTGCTTTTGTTCGTTCATCCTCTGATGAATCAGAATCCAAATTTTTGATCTCATCTGGAATATCTTCTCCATCGAGGCCCATTTCATCCAGCTCGTCTAAGAGCTGTTTTGTTTTGTCAGCGAGGTCTGTCATAATAATCTCTCGTTTTTCCTTCACATTTCAGCCGTGAGCAGCTCTTGTGGAAAATGCCACAGTCATTAAATAAACAACTAACAAACTAAGGATATGATGTCAAGAGCCATTCTCAACTCTTTTTTGCGCTCTTGAAAGGCTTCCACGCTGATTTATCCTTCTCTTCGTCCTCACCCAGCCCATCAATAAGTCTTTTCAATCTTGTTGGGTCTTCCTTTATAAGTTGCCAAACATACCGCTGTCCTCGTATCTCAGCCTTATAGTCATTAACTACATCAAGAGCAAACCCAATCTCTATAGGAGAAAGACCAAGGATATGATTACAATGGTCAATCATAGGGTCTGCCATAGCAGCGCAGATTTTACCATTCTCTGTGCCCTGGAAATCTTTCCACGCAGCTAGTTTTTTCTCCAACGCTGTTCTCTCCGTCCTGTTTCCCTCCTTAGCTACCTTCATCTGGTCAAGAGGACTTTGCATCAATGAGGGATTAATATGCGTTCCACGTAATGTTGCCATAATTTACTCCTGTTTTCCTCTAGCCCCTGGCTGTTGACCAGGTTGTAGAGTTTCCATTATATTCTGCATCATTCCTTGCATCTGTTCTGGTGCTACTACACTCAACTCTTCAGCCGTTGGCATAAGATACTTAAAGTTTCGAATGTTCAATTCTTGAGCAGCTTGAACCATCCAGCGCAGAAAATATTTCTTATACAACTCAGGATTAATCGCAGCCAATTTCTCAATGACCGGACTGAAGAGCTGGAACTGCTGAAGAAATTTATTCTCCCTTAATTGTGTGTTTAAGTAATCAGACGCAGCCTGACTCTTCCAATTAATTTTCTTTCTCAATTCCTCTACCGTAATCTTGTTCACCTCCTCTAATTCAGGAGCGTAACCTGGAAAGATAATCTTATCATCAAACGCTGTCTTTCCTTCATAAACAAGAGTCTCTGGAGCTGAATCCCAAACGAACTGAGCAAGTGGTTCCCACCCCGTTCTATTCCAATCCTTGATAAGAGCATCAATTCCCACATTCGCTTCACTTATAAGCATGGCTGCTTTACTTGCCGGAGACCTTGGGTCGGTTTCCTCTGTCCTTCCCTGAACTAAAGACGTGACACTCGTTCTATTTTCTGAGCGCGTCTTAGTGAGGGGAAGTAAGTGACGAAGTATGGCATCGGAGGGGGGGCTAATATCATAAGGCTTCACATCACCCATGTTCCGAACATAACCAACCTTACCCGGTCCCAGTCCATCTGCGAAAGGAACCATCCCACCATGCTCAGGGTGAATAGCTATCGTAGGCTTAAATGTAGCCATAGCCGCTGAATCAAGAAAGAGGTCAACAGCGTTGGACTCAAGAAAATCTTCATTGATTAACCGCGCACCAAAACCAAATCCGTAGTAACTCTTAGGTGCGTACCCTAACTTGAAATGGAAGTAGTTCTTCCTTTCATGGAAGTGGGGATACGTCCTTGCGCGAAGAATCGTTCTGCTTTCTGGTTCTATATCAAAGACACAGAACTTTGGAATCAACCCTTTCTCGTCTCCCTTTGTCTTATACGCATACTTCGCAAGGGTGCGGTAAACAGCAAACGTGTTCTTGTAAGGAGTCATGGTTTTGTCCGCAGCCAAACTGCCCTCTTCTCGCCGCCAGTCATACATAAGTGGACCACCATCAGAGATAGAAACTTCTTCAGCGTTTCCTGCTATCGTGTCCCCCTTACTGGCCATACTGTAAGACGTGCGTTTGATGTTCCGCACGGAGAGGACCTTGTCCACCTTCTCTTTATCATACCAATTCACCCCATCAGAGGCCATCAACTTAAGATCGTTCTCAGTCAAATACATTCGCCTACCCCTGAAACGAACATCTCTCTCATCATAAACATTGGGAGGAACAAGATGGTCTACCTTGTCCACAATGAAAGTTTGGAGACCGTTCTTAGTTATCGTCTCTTCTTCAACTAAGACACGCGCCAGCTCCCCACCCTCCAACTTTTCCATTGCCTTTTCAAAATCAGCTTCATTAAGAATCTTATCTGAGTCGGTCATTAGCTCATCAGGAGAACTATAAGTATTTATTGTACGCTGTGGAATTTTCTCATACATCTGGTCAGCTTCCATAATCATAGAACCGTCCAAGAGAAATTCAAAAAGACCTCTCAACCCAACGGCCTTAACAATTTCCAAATCGTTCTCAAAAAGTGTATGGAGAAACCACTCTGCTCTGTGGGTGAAATCAATACCTTCTACGTTTGAGGTTCTATCATCTACAGTAAAGAGAGGACGAGGGGTAAAGATTCCCGTACTCAAACGATCTAACCCCTCAAGAACTTTTTCGCACAAAAGACCTGACGCGAAGTCAGCACCGATCCCCAGTGAAGGGTAAAACTTCTCAGTGTAATCCATCATGTAGACAGCGCGGTATTTTGCCCATGTGCTACGCATACCATTAACATGACGAGCACACGATTTAAGGTCCCGTATAAGCCAGTTGGAAATTGATTCCTCCTGCTCATGCGTCAAGTCTAGTGGAGGGAAGTAGTCCTCGAAAAGTATGTTACCTACATCCTGAGTTTTAGGAGGAGGTGTCTGTATCGGATCTTCTGGTGTAGCAGACGCTGGTGTGCCCAGTGATGGTGTTGGGGTTAGTCCTATCATATCTGTAGGTTGAGTGGGGAGTTGAGGGGTGAATGATGACATTACATGTACCTCCTAAGAGTTTCTTGGTTTTTCCTCGACTTCATGTGCGGGTCTTTATACTGAGGGTAGACCTGTAGTTCAGACTCAGTTTTAAATAATTTCTTTACAGGCTGACGATAAGCAGGAGTGTCCGCTATGATCTTCAGTCCTATACTTGTTGACATAACTCTATCATCAGTATGACCAGAGGATGCGCCTAACCGACCTTGATTGTCAATAAAAAATAACATCTCCTCTAAAAGAAGAATACTGTGAATAATACAATCCTTGTTTTTAAAATCTAATTTCAGTTGAGTACAGACTTCTTGTTTATTCCCTCTTGAAGTATGCCAACCAAATTCACGTTTCACCTGTTGGCCTGCTGTCACCTTCTGCCGGAAGAAGAAATGCCTATAGCCTGTCTTTTCCAATTCAGCTTTTAATGTCCCTCCACACTTGTTATTCATCTCAACAACAATATCAGCATTACCATACAACCGAGCAATCAGTACAGCATAATGAGCTGTCATCTCCTCATCAAAGACTCCTCCCCACTCAGCTACCTGCTCACGCCGAAAAGTATCAAAGACTTCAACAATACTATTATCACTCGTGTACTCTGAGGTGCTTATCCCCTCAGCTACATCTATAATAACCAAAGCCTTACGATCTTTAACAGGGTTACGAAACATAACAAGGGCTTCTGGAGGAGGTTTAGTTTTATTAGCACAAGGAACAAAAGTTACACGACCTTTATTCAACGTAACCATCACAGGAACAGGAACAACATTGTTTTCGTCAAGAATATTAAGAGATGCCCTCAATCCATGTGGGTGAGCATTAACAGACCGAACCTTAGCAGGATATTTATCCAACACATAGTCCCAACCCTTAACTTTCCAATCATTATAAAACCGAATTTCTTCTATTCTGTCATGGACCTTTTCTGTGTTAAAATAATTAGCTCCAGTGATAAGGAACGGCTCCCGACTATTGAGGGGAAAGTCCTGCCGAAAATGTTGCTCACTTCCAAGTAATTCAATCTGGCTACGTCTGAATTTTATGTGACCAGAAGTCAAGTCATAGCTTTTCACAAGCTCTGCTTCCTCTTTGGTGTATTCAATTACTTCGTTATACCCTAACGGGTACTCACAATCAGGTAAGTCCTTCCAACTAATAAAAACAAACTCCCAACTAGACTCTCCTTTTTCTGCTGTTTCACAATCTTGAGCGAACTTGTTTAAACCAAAAGCTGTAGATTCCTTGACAACAAAAACAAAACCTTTCCGGGGGATTGAATTAAGGAGAGAAGTTTCTGCTGGTAGTTGTGCTTCCTGCCGCCATTTAGAGTTTTCACTCATGTGACACCCCAAGATGGTTCCAGACGTACCTGGGTTGGAATTCTCCCCGGATTCCAGTTCAAGCATCGAACCATTTGAGAGTTTGAGACCCTTCTTACTTCTTGGCATGGGAATTTTATCAGGCATATGCCTGGTCTCATCGTCCAACCCCGCCCCACATGTATCACGCTGCTGAAACAACTCAATCATAGCTGCTATGTTATCGGTATGACTGCTAAGGTCAGCAATCAAGAGAACATTGAAGTTCTTCACATACCGCATGAGCCAATAATCAAATCCGGCAAACAGCGTAGAGATACCTGCCTTCCTGTGCTTAAGAATAAGCATCTGCATCCGTGTCCATGGTTTTGTGACGAAATGAGCACAAACCCTATCAGCGATCTGCAACTGGACTGTGTTTAATTTGAAGGGGATGATACCAACTCCATCTGTACCACCCTCCATATTCCCCGCTCGTATGAAACCATACTGCTCCAACCAGTAGACTGGGTGGATGCAGCATATCTCATATTCCATCCTCTCAGTTGACCACGTTCTAGCTTCGTCCGAAGCTAAAAGAGTCTTGACCTTCTCATCAAGTTTAGCCAAGTTCGGATAAAATTCGGGGTCAAACTGTTGCATTATTTTTTCTTCTTCCTGCTAACCATTTCCTTGGGTGCACCCTTACCCAACGGCTTCTCATAACTCATTACATTCGCGGCCATCTTTTTTGCTTTTGATCTCTCTCGGTTTGACATTTTTCCTCACCTCCTCATTTCATGTTTATCATCACACCTTTTTGGCTTGGTTTCACTCCGACAATCGTGTCTGCATCAAATACTAACAAATATGTTGAACCGAATTTACCACCCTCGTAGTCGTTCAAGTCTGACCAACACGGTAAGGTCCCATCAATTTCAGTAAAGATGACATAAGCCTTTTGAGTAAACTTTCTTGCTTTCACCAACCGCCAGAAGCATTGAACAGGGTCAAGGTTATTCGGTCCGATCCAAGCAACCTCAATTCCGTCCCTCTCTCCATCAATGAGGTGAACCACATCCCCTTCAATATGAAGCCATACTATATCCTCCCCCTTTTTGTCAAGAGCAATCACTGTCAATGCTACTACCAATTTTATGGTACTGTTCATACTGAGTATCCTTTCATAACCCTTTTTTCTTTTCTCTGCACTTATAAATATAAAGAGGTTTGTGACCTAAAAAGACTTCCTTCTTAAACATCCCCGACTTAGCTACAGCCACAGACCAATGGTGATCTTCGCTCCAACGAATGTCCTGATACTTTATCTTTCTGGCAAGCTCTGTCCTAACAGGAGTACGCTGGTCAAGACAACGATAATAAGAGTCAGGAACCTCAGTCCAAGTATCACACAAGACAGAGTGAATACCTATGCCAGCATACTTGTCTTGAAAGTACACCTCTTCAAAAATACCCACACTGTCAAGATCGTCATACACACGAAGAACAGCAATTATTTCCTCTACATAAGTTGGAACAACAGGATCATCGTCATCAAGGAAAGAAGAGAACTTACCCTTAGCCATCTGGAGAAGCATATTTCTTTTTGTTCCAATAGTAAGTTCACCTTTATCCAACGAGGGAACAATCTCAATTTCATCTTCAGCATGAGAAGCAGCAATCTGTTTTTGTAAATCGGCAACCATCTTGTCATAAAGAGGTTTCCTGTCTTCCATTGTCGGAATTAATATAGACCATAGTTTCATACTGCCCTCAGTCGTTTACATTTCTAAAAGCACTACCTTGACAATCCTTATGAGAAGAACTCTGACCACCAAGCTGTTCAAAGATTTGAGGGTATAGTTCCTTGTCCCTGTCAATGCTATTACCAAATGCGTCTGCTTCCCTGTAGAGTCTACAGCCATACTTGTATGACAAATTAGACAGCACGGATTGGTCTGACCTGTGTTCTGTAAACTCAGGATACTCTGGTGCTAACACACTTGGGTCAATGGTATTGGCTGAGTGCGTACACACATATTTCAACCAATCATCAAGGAAGGGTTTAACATTCTCTGCACCCTTTTGAAAAAGTGCGAACCTGCCAGTGACATGCGGAGCGAATCGAAAACGGTCTTCGTCCATTCCCATAGTTATGAAGCAGTCCCGCTTCGTCCAATGACTATTGCTTTGTCCTACAGCCTCGAAGAGTACAATACCTTGTTTCTTACACTCCTCGTAGAGTATGGAAAAATCTTGTATTGGGTAAGTGTCACCATCCAAGTACAGAATTATATCCCCGTCCTCGGCGCGGTTCAAGGCATCCAATATGACAAATGGCTTCCAGATGTACCAACCGAAACCCCTCTGAGGGACATGATCGAAGAACCACTTATTCTTCTTACAGAACTCAGGGCGGTGCGTAACCAACCACAGGTCATCATAGATCAACACACGGTCAGCTCCCATCTTAGGGGCTCGCTCCACGACATGGGAAGTCTGCGTGTGATAACCAGCACCACTAAAAGTTATGCACCATTTTGTCATTTCCCTACCTCGTAAAATACATTCAACACAGTTGATGCTAAGAGGGTGTAACCTTGAGGTTCCATAACTCTCTTCACCTCATCCTTCTCACCCTGATTCTCGGCCTCTATACAAATCAGCTTCAGTCCCAATTTTTTGAAGGGAGGAAACAACCCTAAGACCGCTATCGTCACACCCTCAATATCATAGGACATGAAATCATACGGACCCGGTAATGTGGTGATAAGTTTATCAGGTGTGATGGTAGCTACGTTAATAGGAGTGAACACTTGAGGCTTGTTCCACTTCTCCATGTGCTCTTTTGATAAAGAAGCCACAGCCCCCTGATTGTCATAGAACCTGGCGCAACCATTCTGACCACTTACGGCAGCACACACCAACTCTACTCTAGGTTCGTCTGGGTACGCCTCTTGCAACCCCACGAATACTTTAGGAGATGCTTCAACGCACACACCACCCCAACCCAGCTCATACAAACGTCTAGTGTTACTGAAAATCACGCCATTGTATGCTCCAACATCCAAGAACCTACCGTCCTTCTTGTCACCAAAATAATTTAAAATAATCTCTTCTTCGTTATGTTGTGAGTACATCGAACATCTCCTTATATTTATCCCAAGTTTCGCAGAAAGTTTTATCTTCTTTCCACCTATCATCATTTCTATTTATCACAGAACCCCAATCGTAATCAGGCTTAGTTGAAAAATCTGCATGTCTCCAATTAGTTGAAAGCCCTAAAAAAGAAGCAATCTTGTTTAACTCGCCTTCGGTGTCTTTTACCAACTCATCTTATACCCCTCGCTTCTACTATCGTATCATCTAATCCGTGGAGGTCTTGGGTGAACCTGAACCAACCCTGTGGCTGCATCTTCAACCCCCACTTATGAATCAAACAAGAAAACACGGTCTGGTCAGTTCTTATCCCCTTGAACAAGGGGGAGTCCGATTCTCCAGCACCTACACCATAAACACCAGGGTCAAATAAATAACCCAAGGCATACGTAAGAATTTCGAGGCCAATAACAGATTTAGCGTTAATGCCTACCACAGCAGAAGAACACTGGTCAAAACCCTCAGCTTCAGTTCTCGTCACCCCCAATTTTTTTAATTGGTAATCTGTTCCCCAGTACGCTTGTGACTGACCCGGATTTGCGTTAAAATAATATCCGTCTTTTTCGATAACCCCAAAAATTGGATCAAGAGACTTACGCACTACGATAGACGCATCACACCACAAAACAATATCAGCCCCTCTCCGTACCGCATCCCACATAACATAAGGCTTAAAACCACGCATAACTTGTTTGTGTGTAGGACAACCTATTGGGTACTCATTTGCCCAAAAAACTCTCATGTCCTCATACCCAACAGCATCAAGAGATTTTCCCAAACGGGCTTGACCAAGAAGATACCTCTCCCTTGCAGGTTCAGTAGCTAAATTAACAACAGCTCTATTCATTGTTTTATCCCAAAATTTTCTTCTGCTCGTTCATAAAAAAGTTTCTCTCCGTGATCCCAAGCAGTGGAAGAGTTTTGTTTTTGGTAAGTAGCATCATCAGACGCACCCATAAAATGGCGATGCTGAAAAGTTAAATCAAGTGCCTTGATAACCTTGCCAGTACGTTTAGCTGTCTCAGTATAATCTGGGTCTGCCCACATGCTTATATACTCAGGGTAATATATGTAACCAAACCTATCATAATATTCCTTAGATAGAATTGAGATTGTCTGCACATCATCATCTCTAATTCCGTCACTAACGAACAAAGCCCAATCCTTTTTCTCTCCCACAGCTTTCTGAATAGCAATATCATAATTAGCAAAACACTCAAAATCGTCTGACACATAAATCAAGATGTCTCCTGTTGCTAACTTGGCAGCATTATTCAAAGCGTGCACCATGTTAGGATTTGGGTAGATCACTACCTTCAAGTTCAGTTTCCCTACCAGCTCCCGGATCACAGGAAGATACTCCTTAGCATTATCAGTGTCCAACGAAAGAATGTATTCCAAATCATTGTGCTTAGAGAAATAATCCATCCACATGTAGATACATTGTCTACACATAGCTGGTCTCCCCCAACTTGGGTGAATAAGACTAACAGTCTGACGAACATGATTAGGAGGCTTAGGAGCATCAGGGCAAGTGAAACGCTGCATAGGAAGAGAGAGCGGATCATGGACAGACCTCCAATGCTCATCACGCTCAGATCCACCAACTTTTCTGCTGCGCGCTCTTTTCAGGAGACCCGTATCCCGGAGCTCTTTGAGATGCTTCTCATACTGCTCCCTGTTCTTGAACTTAATCAATTTACCTGTAAGTCTACTAACGTACCGCATCAGAACACCCCCCTGATTTTCTCCACTGCTAATTTCACAATGCGGTCTGGCTGAATAGAAGCAAGAACTTGACAATATTTAATGTCACTCTTTTCCCTCGGCGCACCTACAGCATCCTTGCACTGTTCAAGCGGCAACTTGAAGTTATGGTCCCGACATGGAGCACTTGGGCATACCTCTTGGTTGAAGATTGCCGTATGGTTCGGATAATACTTCGCTCGATCTTGAGGGTGGAACAACCCCCACAATGAGATCACAGGCACATTAGGAAAACATGCAGTCAAGTGAAGGACAGAAGAGTCCGGGCAGATCACAAGAGAAGCCTTCTCTATTACTGGAATAAGATCGCGGAAGGATTTGGTCCTATTAATGAGATTAGTTACACCAGGAAGATCAAACATAGTAGCGTACTCCTCAAATGGGTTTCTACCACAACCTCTGCACATCATTGCTTTCCCCCCATCATCCACACCAATCACGAAAACAGGAAGCTTAAACCGATCAACTAACTTCTTAACTACTTCCACCCCCCCCTCAAGAGGATAGCTCCTGTTCATGTTTGCGGGAGAAGCATGGTAAACAATATAGGGTTTTGTCAAGTCAATTCCCAACATCTGAACTGCTTTGTAGTCCTCCGGCCTGACTTCAATATACGGACGCTTGTACTCATCTGGTACATCCATCAATCCTACAAACCCAAACATATCATCATAGCAACAGTTTTGATCTTCCTCACTGTTCCCTTCAAGCATCCCTTCATAAAAGATGTGATAATCATAACTTGTCGCAACATCGAAAGGTATCGGTAGTGGTATTGCCGAACCTTCCACAAAAGTATTACCCAACCAAAGAGGCATGACACTAGGATGACAATAAAGATGCACAATAGAATCCGGGTAAAGTGTTTTAAGATACCGAGGAAGAGCAGAAGCCATAAGCTGATCGCCCCAAGCATTATGCCTGTAGATACAAACCTTCTTTCCGTTTAAGTCCTGACCACCATATCTCCGCTCCCAAGAATTAAACGAGCTCCATTTTATGTGAGTCATTGTAGATTGCAAAACAATCTCATCAAGCTCAGTATCCGAGGCTATGTAACGGGTATAAGGTTTATAGAAATGTGTACTGGTTTTCAACAATCTATCTGTTTGGAATATTCTCATTCTTTGTCATCCTCCTCTGGTTCAATGTTTATTATTTTACGTTTTACTCCGAATCTCTCCTTGTATTCCTTTTCCTTCTCTTCGATTTCTGAGGGGAGTAAGCCTTTGCCTTTAGGAGCCCTGTCTCCAAGAGCATCAAGAACCAGCTTCCTTCTCCTGTGCGCTATCCGGTCAGCTCTTTCGGTTGTAACATCTATCTCATCTGACATTATGTCCTTGTAAACTTTTTGGTCGGCTGCCATCACGATACCCTCTTGGAATCTTTTCCTCTGAGTCTTTACCATGTCGGGGGTAACCATGTTGACCAGTTCCATCTCCACTTCAAGTTTAGCCTTAACTTCATTCTTGCTATAACCAGCAGCCAACATGGTTGCCACAACATTCAATATCTCGCGGGGTTGAACGAAGCGAAGCTTGGTAATCCCTTCTGTCTCCCAATGCTCCTGTGCCATAGCAACTGCGCCAGCCGCGATAAGTTTGTCCCTCTCTTTTTTTGCTATAGATGTAACAACCCGCTTCTCTCTTTTCTTGTTCCACGTTCCACATTTCTTAATACGATAAATTTTCTTAACCCCCTCCGGGTCAATTTCTTTCAGCCGGGCAATAATACGATTACGCCTGTTAGGAATAAGAGTCTCATACAAATATCGTACAGCCCCTTCACTAAGATAGTTGTCAGCGTTCTTCAGGTTATCGAGAAAATGCTGAAACCTCCGAGCATTTCCTAGGACTGCGCCTTTTTGTATCCACTTGGCTATCCCCACTCCTCTTGACAATGAGCCAACGGGTCTTCCCGGCTTCCTTTTTTCGGGTTTCTTTCCATCGGATGAAGTCGAAGTCTTCTTTCTTGAGGGTCGTACCCTTGAAGATTTTTTTGAGTGTTGATTCATATAACCCCTCTCTCATCTGGAGAACTTCCCCAGGTTTTAATTCCTTCAACAGTTTCACCAACAACCTATTCCGAGGCTTGATATACCCCCGATACCTCAGATAGATTGGTGGCTTCACGCTGTTACTTTTTGGTTTTCTTCTTAACACACTTTCCTATTTTACTATCTGGGCCTGTTCCGTTCCGGGGGCCTGCTCTTAACCCACCCTTGCTGTTACCCAGACCCGTGCCTTTACCCTGACCTCTTCCAGTTTGCTTACCTCTTCCTTTTGCCATGATCTCACTCCTTTTTATTTTGCACTTCTGTTAAATACCAGTTATAAGTCTCCATCTGCGTCAGGCATTGTTTTGAGCCTGTAGGCATAAAGCCATGTTCTATCTTCCATTAGAGCTTTCATAATTCTGTGAGTCCCATCCAGAACACCACCCAGAGGACTGAATATAATAGGATATCTAAGGTCTGACTGAATTGCCCTCTTCGCGTCATACGCTACATCTGTAATTCTTTTTCCGAACTGATGCCATTCTGTGGAAAAGTCCATATCAGCCAAGTCATACTTGAATTTAACACAACCCTGCTCTTTTATAACAAGGAGCAGAGATGTAACTTTCCAGTATTTGTTTCCCTGAGAGTATTGGCTATCCTCTACTCTGCATACAACCTTCCCTCTAGGAACCAAGTGATCCAATATTTTCTTCTGGGTTTGTAAGCTAAGACTACTCATATCTTATTCCTTCTTTTCAAATTCCATATCTCTGACGCCAGTTTTTATATTGTAACCAGAGCCAATAAACTCAAAGCCTCGACTTGTAAAGAAATCCTTGAGCCCGTTATCTAATTTTATATTAACTTGACCACCAGTGTATTCTATTTTCAATTTTATTGTTTTCATACTATTCATCCCTTTTATCATGTTAAAGAGAGTCACCCCATAACCCGCACACATGAAAACAGGCCCCCCGAAAAGGAGAGGTGACTCCCAGTAAAAAAGAGGAGGCTACCGTAGGCCCGCAGTACACGGGTCTTGCCCTTACGGATACAAGAAAAGTAGCCTCCATACAAATCATTTCTTTTTTCCTTTTTTCTTCAATAGCTCAGGATGATGAATCGCAATCGCTGCCCAATCTGCTTTTGATTGTTTGGGGCAATTATAACAACTCACTCTTTTTGATGGCATCCAGTCATAGATACCCCCAAAGTCGTAACCCCTAGAATAACAATATTCTAAAGCACCCTCTTCAGAGACACCCTCCTCAATAAGTGGAAATCTTACCAACCATTTCTTTTTCATTTTCTTGGCTCGGAGTTTTTCATCAATCGTATAACCAATACATTCAACAATATCAGGATTGTCTTTCAACATAAGCCGAATGTATTTATTACAACAATCACGTTTTGCAGCAGTACACCAACCACCAGACTTATGAGCAGGACCAAAACGCTCATCTAAAAAATCAAATCCCGCCCAGTGACGAACAACTTGTAATTTAATCCCAGTATCCTGAACAACCCTTTGAGCGTGTTCCTGTATTTCTGGAAACTCTCGCTCTGTGTCGAACCACAAAACAGAATGTATGGGCTCTTTTTTCTCAATCATTTTAAGCAACATCGCTGTTGAGTCTTTCCCAAAGGACACAGATACTATAAATTGCTTCATTTCTTTTTCCCCTTATTTTTCTTTGGGTAATATTTATTCACAGTAGATGCGGAAAGACCATACAGCTCTCCCAAAGCTCTCTGACTTAATTCGGGATGTTTCTCTGCGGCTAACTTAACAGTCTCTTTCATGTTCACAATGGTAGGTGCGGATTGGTCCTTTGCTAATCTCCAATAAGGTTCATCTATTTTCTCTGACCACTCCAGGAGCAGGGACCTTACAGTTTTTCCGTCTGGTCCTACCATGCCTGTTCTCTTCGCTTGCTTAGAGAAAAGTAAATGGAATCTATACTCCTCTTTTCTGTATGACATTAAAGAACACACACACCTTGACCAATTTGAAATTGCTGAAGTTCCTACAGCCAGGTAGGCGTAGTCTCTTGTTGACCAATCATCCCTCACTTTTGGTTTCGGTGTATGAGTTACCAAGACCAACCCTATCATAAACTTCTGAAGCACAGACTCTACTTGAAGTCTCCATTGAAGGAAGGGTGCAGTTGAGTTTATGTCAGCAGATCCGATGAAGGCTTGATAGGGGTCAATGAAAATAACATCTGGTTTATACACTTTGACCTTTGCCTCTAAGAAGGGTCCCATCTGCCCTTCAGGGAGGCCGGGCACATGAAGGATGGTTAAGTTTTTGTTCAAGAGTTTCTCCGGTAGCTTCAGGTTCTTTTGTATCCCCTCAAAGTCTTCCTTCAGAACCTCTTGGTCATTCTCCGCTTCGATGTAAAGTACCTTGAGCGGTTTTGAAACCTCAATCTTGTCCCATAAGTCTTTCCCGCAAGCTAAGCAGGCTGCCCACTGTTCGGCTAGAATGCTTTTTCCCAGTCCAGTAGGGCCAATTAATAAAGTCGCGGCTCCTCGTCTGATGAAACCTTTTCCCGCCAAGTGGTGGTTGGGGTCCGGCTTATATAATTTAAGTGCACCGAACTTATAGACGGGATAAGACTCGTCAAAAAGTTCAGAGGGTTGTTGGGTTTGTGGTTTGGCTTTCATATACTGTTTCCTGTTTGTACTGTTTCCTGAGCTTGTTCACAGGGGAGAAGTTACCACTGTTACTTGAGCCGTGTCAATATCTTTTTTGCTTAATTCGTTGATAACGGGTGTTCGCGAAGAAAAACACCGCGAACACTCCTACCCTTAACTTGTTGGGGGTAAAAGGGTTATGACTTATGTTCTCCGCGAACACTAATAGTCATAAGTCCTTGCAGCAGAACCATGTTCGCGTTCGCGTTCGCCCCTATAGGGGTAAACACCAACATTTCATGTTCTACTCGAACAGCCGAGGGCCGTTCGTTCGCTCGCTTTTGGGCTCACGAACTAACAGCCCCTGCTTCGTATGTTCGTCTCAGTGTTCGCGAACGTTCGCGTGAACACAGACGGACAAGAGTGAGAAATATAGGGGTATGGTATGTGAGTATCCAATCTATATATATCCCCGTACTTAAATCTGGGACTCCTTTTTGGGTTGTGGGGGGATGAATACAAACGAATGCAATTGAATGTATATGCATATGAATTAAAGTATAACCAGGGTATAACCAAGCGGTATAACAAAAGTATAACCACAGTATTACGAATTAATAAAACGTAACACTACTAGTATTACGAAACAAAAAAACGTAATAATACAGTATTACGAAATGAAAAAAGGTAATAAAATATTGGGCAAAAAAATATA
>Ga0207997_1000571_pt1 | contig 18779 bp, 38 predicted proteins | sample AntAceMetag02UKN_FD_184777 | JGI IMG/M metagenome (GOLD analysis project Ga0207997, IMG submission 184777) | Saline lake microbial communities from Ace Lake, Antarctica - Antarctic Ace Lake Metagenome 02UKN (SPAdes) (version 2) | ecosystem: Environmental > Aquatic > Non-marine Saline and... | reverse complement strand
AAAAAAAAAAAAAAAAAAAAAATACGGTGCCTACCCCTACTAACAGTTACACATATTAAACATAATAAACATATAACACATATTAATGCAATACATTCACTAATGAAAGAGGAGAAGATTATGAGTCAGACGAAGAGTTATAAAGAGGATAGTACTAAAGGTAGAGCTAGAATCATGCCAGTTAATTATAAAGGTGATATTATAGTCCAAGCATGGCTGGATGCTAGAAAGTTATTAGTATTGAGTAGGTGGTTAGATAAGGGAGGGTATAATACTCAGAATATAAGTAATATCGTGAAGTTTACATTAGATGAAGTAGTTGAACAGTTAGTCAGTAATGGTATTGAACAGAAGGTAGAATATACTACAGATGCCAGAGAGTTATTAAAAGCTAAATATAATCGTAATCTAGATCAAAGTGGTAGAGGTAGAAGGAACTATCTGCATAATATACATTTAGATGAGATTAGAAGAAGCAATGCGTGGAAGGATGAAAGGGGTATGATTCCATCTAATAATACTCCTGAAGCAAAAGCTAGGAAACAGTCTGCTGAGGATTTAGATAAAGTTAGGGAGATAGAAGAAGAAGCTATTGATGAAAGACCTAGAGAACTAACAGGTCAAGCAAGGATAGATTGTAAGATAGAATCAGATTCATGGATGGCTAAGGCTAGAGAAAATGAATTGACTAAGCCGTATGTTAGAGTTGGTGATGATAGTCAGGTAATGGATCAGTATGGTACTTTTGATCCTAATAATCCAGAAGATGTAGCAATGAGGAAGGAGATAAAGGATAAGGCATATGTTGATAGGAAGGCTGAGATAGCTGAGAGTATGAAAGAAGAAGCTGAGGCTAAGGAAAAGCTTAAGGAGGAAAAGAAGGCTAAGAAGGCTGAAAAGAAAGAAAAGGCAGAGTTAGAAGCTCTACGTATTGAGTATGAGGAGAAGAAGAAAGCATTTGAGGGGGTTGAAAAAGCTGATGATAGAGGTGGTGATTATAAGCCTAAGTCAGATGAAGAAGTAGCAGAGGATATGAGGAAGATTGAAGAGGATGATAAAGCATTGTATGCTACTGATATGAGTGGGGCCTAAACCAATAGATGATTAAATTAATTAATTAACTTCATTAACCAATCTAATGTCATTGCAGTGTTGGTAGTGCTGGACTCTATTGCAAAAATATGTTATGGTGATTGTGAAAGCTAAGGAATCAATCAATCATTTAACAAAGGAGAATGGACTATGAGAGTAGGTGAATTAGTCAATGCGTTAAGTGTATGTGGCCCAGGTGAGGATGTAACTATATGTATCGGAACTAAGGATGGAATTACTGAGTTCTATCACACAGAAAGCATCAGTGGTGGTGGACCTGAGCATAGGCCTATCATGTTAAACGGTAGTTATAAAGAAATGGATAGTAATCGGTAAGGTCTAAACCTCTACCTCTAATCATCTATTGTTGAATAGGTGGTTAGACGTAGGAGTTTAAACTAATTAAAGAAAGGAGTTATAGAAATGAAAGTTTATGAAATAACTATTAAGGCGATAGAATCACATGAGGATATTGACATCTGGATTGCTACAGATCATATTATTTCTGTTGTTTCAGGTAGTGATTTGTATCCAACTATCAAAGAGATAAAAGTAAGTCAGGATGCACCTGGAGTAGATTTAGTAATACTTTAACTGACCGGCTCAATGTTGAGCAACTAATTAAATGAAGGGAGTTGCTATGAAACAGTGTAATTATTGCAGTACGGATTGTAGGTCGAGTAAGCCTATGGTAATGTCTGATGTGGAGTGTAGTAAATTCAAGCCTATTGATAGAACTTGGAAACTCCACAATGTTGTCTCGAAGGTAAATGTGTCTAATGAAGGTATCCTTAGTGACACACTTAAATGGATAGTGAGGTGGGCCTGATGGATCAGCAATGCATAGATATAGATAAGAATAACCATAGGTGTCGCCAGCCTGTCCAGACAAAGGTTGACAAATCAATACCTTCAATCAGAGTCAAAATGCCTGAAGGTGGATTCATCTGGCTTTATCCTGTGCGCATACCAAGTGCTAAACTCTGTCCTTATCATCAAGGGATTAAGGAAGAAAAAGCCTGGGGTGTTATCTATGAAGGGAAGAGGGGTGAATGAGATGATTGATCTAATAATTTCATCTTGGTTGAAAGACCTAAGACATGAGATAGTTGAAGATCTAATGTTTGAGTGTTTACTTTGGCTAGGTTTGATTAACCTTTGGTTGATAGGGAGGATTTAGATGATGAAAATAGGAACTAAGGTAAAAGTAAAGAACTTTGCTGCTCCAGAATATGGAAACCTTACAAGAAGGTGGAAAAAGATAAGAGCTTGGGAAGTGACTGGTTGGTATGTAGGATATACCTATAAACAAAATGGAGTACTAATTACTGACAAGTATGGTATGGTTCACCTTGGCTACCGAGAAGATATAAAACTTCTTCGTATTAAGACAAGTGATCGTGCTAATGATAGTTTTGCTTTTCCAGAAGATGTAGAGGTAATCTATGAAACCTAAAACCTTATACCAAGTAACTATCAATTGGAAAGGTGAGATTCATCACCTTCATTCTCAAGCATCTACTAAACATAAAGCCTTGCATAACTGTATCAGGCAATTAGCTAAGATATTATCTTTGTCAGTCAGTTATGTAAGGAACTATGTTTTAGAAGATGGAAAGGATAGGTATATTATAAAATGAAACTAGAAATCAAGTGCCAAGAATGTGGTGAGACCTGCATTGAAGAACCTGATGTAGGTGATCTAACCTGGCACAGGTGCCCTAATAGAGAGGATCCTGTAAATGGCTATAAGCACTCAGTGTTTATTGTAGAAATTAAGGGAGACACTATAAAGGTTTATTAGGAGGATTAACTATGTTATCAAAAGATAAATTAGCAGTAGAAGAATGTTTAGTATTGTGGAAGTATCTCGCTCTGTCTGGAAAAGCTGATAAAGAAATAGCTGTTTCTAAACTGCATGCGCAAGGTCGATTAAGCAGAGATTGTTACGTTGCTGATTGTCCTCTTTGTCAAGCCTTTAACTGCTTTGCTTGCCCTTGGAGGACAGTCCCAAACAAAAATGATAAGTGTACTGGCTGTATGTATAAAGATAGTCCTTTTATACTTTGGACAAAAGAATACTCGAAGAGCAGGAAAAATAGACAACAAGCTGCTTCAGCGGTCTACAAGTTCCTTAAACAGATAAAGAAGTAAAGGAATCTACTATGTCTCATGAAACTCAGATAAACAACACCTATCAGATCAAAGAGGAGTTTGAGCAAGGCAATCCTAAGTACTTCTCACCTTTACCTACAAAACCTCAGCGTTGCTTTAGTCATGAAAGGAGTGGAAAGACAAAGGTCTACACTGAAGAACAAAGGATGCTCTTTCAAATGCAGCAAGTCGGTAATGAAGTAGAGTTTGAGATTTGAAGTATGAAAAGATAATTAAATTAATTAATTAACTGGAGATTAAATAAGATGAAAATACCTAAGTATTACTTGAAACCTTTTGGTCAGGCAAAATATACAGCATTAATTACCAAAGAGGATTGGGATGAACTACGAAAAAAGAACGCTATTCCTATTAAAGATGGAGATAGATCAGATTGGTATTCTCTGCAAGATCCACAACTTGATTGGATGGCTTGGCATATTCCAGCTTGTGGATTGACAAAGCGTCTTGAAATGGAGGAGAAGAAAGGATGAAAATAGCTCTCATAATCCTAATCAGCATAGTTATATTACAAGGTGTAGTAATCTTTAACTTAAAGATTGACCTGCATCAAACCAAGTTATCAAGAAACTTATGGCATAGACATGCAATGGCTACAGCTAACTGGCGAATGGATCACTATGTCAGTGACTATTCTTACTTGACGGAAGGGGTAATTAAGAGATGAGCTCTAAAAAGAAACTACGGTATAAGAAATGGTTAGAGAGGGAAACAAAAAGAGGTAAGAAGAAAGAACTACAAAGAAGAATGGATGAGACTTATAGTGATACATCTAATCCAGCAGGCATTGAAACTATGGCAGCCCTTATGGGAATTAAACTTAGATAAATAAAGGAACTAGCCGATGAAGACTAAATCACAAAAGAAGTTCGAGGCAACTGAGCGAAACGAAGAGTACTCCAAACTATCAACCAGCGATAAACTAAGGCGTCTAAATGAAGGAGGTTTCAAGGCTGCCAGACAACGTCTGCGTCTGAAGGAGGCCTCTTATGATGGAAAGAGATAGATTGAGAAAGAGAGAATTCTCCTTACGCTCGCGCCTTGGAACCATCAAGGATACCATCTTCTGGGCGCAGCAAGAAGTTTTAAAATTGAAGTCTATTCAAACTAGACTTCAACAAGAACAATACAAAGCAGAGTATTCCCTAGCTATGGCTGATGGTAGGTATCACAAAGTCAAGGCTGAGAAGAAAGATAAACTAGACATTGCAGAGCTAATGTTGACTCTTAATAAAGATCAACTAAAGAACATCTTGAATGTTCTGGAGGAGGATTAGATGAAAGCTAACCAACCAATCACTGTGAAAGACAACAGATACGATCGAAAGGAAATGAGTCTAAAGACCTTCATAGACAAGCAGAGTCAAATCTATCTTCATCTGATGATCTCGCCTGGATGTTCTTATGTTCAGCTATCCAAACCAGGTGTCTGTTTCCTTCGTGATTGTCTTGATGCTTGGATTGAAGATAATTAATTAATTTAAGCAACTTCAATCACATCACTTGACCAAAATGATCGGAAATATCGCTTGACACCTTGCATATAGATATGTTATCATGTATTTTAACATCGTGGGACTGGCCCACAAAGCACCAAACGTATCACCAAACAAAGGAGATCAACCTATGAAGAAAATGTCAGTAGTCGCACAAGTACCTGAAAAGAAAGATAAAGATGGAAAAGTAATTCAGAAGGCTATCGCACCCTGTACAGTCTCTGTAGACTATGCTGAAACCTTAGACGAAGCCAAAAAGATGTTCGGTGACGATCCTATCCTCTCCAATGCCTTTTCTAATTGGAAAGTGACAATCCAGTCTGCAATCCGCTCTGGCTTGAAACGAGGTGAGACTCCTGAAGCTCTCCAAACTCGTCTCGGCACCGCTAAGATGGGTGTCGCTACCATCAAGGGTGCCATTGATCCTGAAGCTGCCTTCCTCGCCCAGTATGTCGCCGCTACGCCTGAGAAGAGAAAGGAAATGCAGAAGAAACTTGTCGCCGCTGCTGCCGCTTAACCTCGCTGGATTAAGTGGCCTGTGTTGCTAATTATAATCACTGGCCGTGGCTGATTAGCAGCACACCAAAGCCTAAGGGAATTTATCCCATCTTCCCTTAGGCTTTTTTTACACCTTAAAAATGTTCAATGATGTAGATAAAGTAAGTTAATTAAATAAATAAATTAACTCAAAAAAGGATAAAGAGATGAAAAGAATAGGAAGAAGTAAAGTTCCTTACGCCCACCAGTTAGCGTCTATGGCTGAGAATCTAGCCAAGAAATACAATAGGACAGTCTATTCAAAGATTGAAAATATTACCTATAATTTTGAATCTAAACTTACACATAAGACTAAATATGAACTATATTTTGTTCCTGGGTTTGATGGTAAAAATTGTACTTCATTTAGTTACACAATCTGGCCTGAGCTTCTAGACAAATATTTCTCATTGATGAAGGAGTCTGTCAATGACAAGTAATCAAAGGTTATATGAAACTATGGGTCATAAGTATGTTAATAGTTGGCAGCGTTGGAAAGGCATAATGAAGTGTTATCCTTTCGAGGAGAAACGCTTAGCTAAATGGTCACCTCCTTACATTGTTCAACCCAAGTATGATGGAGTGCGATGCAGAGCTATTCCATTAGATGCAGGTGGCTACATTTTACTCTCTAGTGAAGAAAACATCTTATTCTCAGTCCCTCATATCCAAGACATGTTTAGTGACTCACCTCTTGATATTGAACTAGATGGTGAACTCTACTGCCACGGAATGGGTTTCTCAGAAATCCTATCTATCACCTCCCGAACTGTTAACCTTCATCCTGATCACAAGCTGATCAAATTCCACTGTTTTGATATAATTGAACCTGGGACTCAAACTGAGCGAATTCTCAAGGTAAGCAAATTAGCTGATTATCATCTACCTCACCTTGAAATATCACCTTACTGGATCTGCAATTCATTAGATGATATAATGAGAGTCTATGACAGACTAATCGAATTAAACTATGAAGGAATCATAGTACGTCATGCAGAAGCTCCCTATGTTAGAAAGCGGAGCACTTGGGTGATGAAGTTTAAACCTAAGAAGGAAGATGAATATGAAATACTGGGATATGAAGAAGAAATCTCTATCACAGGAAGATTCAAAAATAGTCTTGGTTCACTTACCTGTAGATCTGGAGACGGAAATGTTTTTTCAGTTGGTACAGGATTTACAAAAGAAAGTAGACAAACTCTGTGGAATACCAAAGAATCTCTTATAGGTAAAATAGCTAAGATTCAATATCAACATCTAACTTCAGGAAAGAAGGTCCCACGCTTTCCTGTATTCGTGGAGGTAATCTAATGAAAGGTATAGAAATAATCAAGAAATTCGAAGACGTTGTATCGGCTACTGACCCTGCTCTGATGAACAAGATCCAAGTCCAAGCTGCTCACGCACAGATGCAAATCCATGAGCTTCATGCTAGAACAATAGCTTGCCACTGTGAATGTATGGGGATAGCTGCTGAAAATATAGTAAATATTGGTAGTGGTGGATATGCTGCTTGTGGTGTTGCAGATTTTCAGTTTGTAATGAATAAGTGGGGCCTAACTGACAAAGAAGGAAAAGTAATCATCTAATGCTCTGTCCTAAATGCTCTACTAAACTAAAATGCTATTGTTCTAGATCCTTAGGTCCTTCAGTAGTAATCAGAAATTACTCTTGTTTTAAATGCGCAACTAGGTTCATCTCTACTGAAACATTAGATCTAGAACCTATGGAAAAGAAAGGTGTCCCAAGGCATCTTTTAACTTGGTTAAAGAAATATAAGAAAAAGGAGAACAAGATGACTGAAGAAAAGAAAAGATTTACATTCTACGTAGCTGGTGTACAATTTCATGAACTTAAACACTGCATCAATCAGATTCATGCAGATGATGAATTAACCCTTCATCCTGACCCTACTAACAAATTCGATCCTAATGCTGTAGAGATCATCTTTGAAGGTGAGGAATCTGTCCACATGGTAGGCTTTGTTCCTGCCAAGCAAGACCTTTCAGCAAAGATTTCTTCCCTATCTGAAATCATGGAACTGAAGTGCACCGTACTGGAAATCACGCCTACTGCCAAAACCTGGGAGCAGTTGAAGGTAAGAATAGAGGAGGTCTAAGATGAAATGTCCAAGTAAAGAAAAAATATTATCTGCTGCTGCTACAAGTCCTGAAGCAACAAGAGCACTTAAAGAAATATTCCCTGAGTATTTTGAAAGGAATATTCGTCCTGGAGAAATATATGAGTGGGGGACAAGTAATGATGGTGGATGTGGGTTAGTGGTAGCATGTAGATCTGAGTATATGTTTATAAACTTTGGTAATGGGAGAGTATATATAAGTAATATACCAAAGAAATCAACCAAGAGTGATTTAAATAATATGTTAGGTAGTCTACCTTCTGCAAGACTTTTTAACTGCTATGATGGTAGATTGAGAGGCCCATTTAGACTTAAATCATGGCGTACAAAGGAGATCTAAAAAATGCCTAAAAAATACTACTGCTCCCTATGTGGACAAGAAGTAGTCTACACATGTAAGGCTGTAAAGGGTAAAGGGTTAATCATGCATCTCATAACTCCTCATGAGTGTGAAGGGTTCTCTATCGCATCAAATCCTGATGGAAAGCCTACTGCAGAGGAAGTAATCAATGCTGCTAAGCCACTTAGTGGAATACAGGATGCTGACATCCAGAAACAAGTAACTGGATCAGGCACTATATTTGATAGGTCTAATGGAGACAAACGAGATGGGATAAAATCTACTGCACCTGAAAGTTTACTAAGGGACATGAATAACCTTGCTGGCTCAGGAGTAGAAACCGTTGAAGGGTAACCACTATGCCTAAGGTATTCGTAGTAAATAAATCATCTCATGATTTCTCAAACGCTAAGGAATTTGGAGAACTAGTCTACATGACCCAAGGTAGAATGAATCGCTTTGCTACAACTGACATGATTAGAGTATTTGAAGACTATATGAAGGATTCTCATAAAGACGATTACATTCTACCTTGTTCCCTGAACGTTATGAATCTACTGGCAGGTGCTGTGTTTGCAGCTAAACATAAGACTGTTAACCTCTTGCTGTTCAAAGCAGGTAGATATATAGAAAGAAATCATGTGATTAGATAGGAGGAATAATGGAGATACATGAATCAACTGTTGACAAGGTATTAGATGCACTGTTAGATACAATAACTTTCTACAGATCTGTTATCAAAGCTCGTGATCAGCAAGTGATGGAACTTGAAATGTTTAAGGAAATGAAAGAGATGGAAGTAATTGAAAAAGATAATTAATTAATTTAAACAACTGAGAGAAAAAAACTATGTCAATCTCAGAAAGAACACTTAGGAAATGGAGGAAGGAAGCGCTAATATCATTAACTAAATTTAGTAATCCTGAACATGAAGTAGCAAAGACTACTGGAGATTTAAATAGAAAAATCCTCCAAATGACTCAGATCCTCCTTGACCAACACTTATTAAATAAAGGAAAATAAGATGATCCCTTCACAACCATCTTGGGAAATAATAGATTCATCCAAATTAGACGACTATCTCCGTTGTCCTCGCCTTTATTTCTACGCTCACATTCTAGGCTGGCGTATGGACGCGCCTGCTCATGACCTATACTTTGGCGAGTGCTGGCACATGGCAAGGGAATATCAACTTATCCACGGCTATGACAAAATCGAGGAAGCCTACGATGTATTCCTAACTCACTATCGTAAAGAATACGATGAAGAATCTGACAGACTCTATCAACCTAAAACTCCATCAGCTGTAAATCACGCCTTAGCAAACTTCGCTGTTACCTACTACAACGACCTAGAAGAAAACACTCTCCTGAAAAACCCCGACTCAGGTGAACCATTCACTGAAATCTCTGGTTCTGTCCCTATTGATGAAACAAGAGTAATCTACTTCAGAATGGACTCCTTACTCCAAAACAAGGAAACCGGCAAGATATTCTCTTGGGATCATAAAACTACATCAAAGTATATAAAGTATGATGCTTGGGAGAAGCAATTCTACTTAGGTATCCAAAATGGTACTTACACTCACTGCATGTATTGCCTGTATCCAGTTGATCAGGTCTTAGGAGTAGAATTCTGTGGCTGTGGCTTTGAGCACCTTTCACGTGGTTCTAAAGCACGTCCTGCAGGTGACTACTCAATCCTCAAGCGTGTCTCAGCATTCAAATCACCTGATCAAATGAACGTCTGGCTTTATACTGTAATAGATGCAGTTAATAACATCGAAAGGGAAATGGATCGCTTGGTTGATAGTTCTGACAATGACCCTGTCATGCAAGCCTTTCCAATCAATCCTGGTGGCTGTGCTAAATACAGAGGATGTGAATTTCACGATTACTGCATGGCATGGCCTAATCCTCTACGCAGGTGTCAAGAACCTCCTATCGGATTCAAGCAGGAATTCTGGAACCCAGTTGATATGGACACTAAAAACAAATTAAAATTAGAGTGGAGATAATCATGGGAAGATCTAGTATAGCAAGTAAGCTTATAAGTTTAGATGGTAGTCCTGCAAAAAAAAGATGCCCTAAATGTACTACAGTAAAACCATTAACTGAATACGCTAGAGATATGTCTAAGTCAGATAATGTTACGTCTTGGTGTAAGGATTGTAGATCTGCAGAGAGGAGAAGAAAACGATCTATTGGTATGAAGGAGAAACCTTATATTCAAGACTCGCAAAAAGTTAGGGCTAAGGCTATGTTGAAATATGCTATAGATAATAGTCTTATTATAAGACCAACTAAGTGTGCTATGTGTTGGAAGGAATGTAATCCAGAAGGGCATCACTCAGATTATTCTCAGCCTTATAAAGTATACTGGTTATGCAAAGACTGTCATGCATTTGTCCATTCTAGATCTAGAGAAGAAATATATAATAGGATAGAGGAAAAATATAAGGAATAAACTTAAGTTAGAATGGAGGTAAGTATGAAGATAAAAAGCTACTGGCAGTCAGAGACAGGAAGATGGAGTGATGCCACAAACTCATATACAAATAAAATTTTATCTGATATAAAAGAAAAAGAATTAGAAGTAATTATAGTAAAATCAGAAGGTAAGAAAATCTTGAAGTTTCTAGGTGGTCCAACAGGATTTGAATCATACTATCTTGAAGATTTAATGCAAAATATAAAGACTGAAAAATTCTATATCTGTGCAGGTACAATCAATAGCTGGTATTCGTGTTATGTACTTTGGGAAGATGTAAAGAAAATAATAAAGGAGTAACAAATGGCCTATGATGCTGCTGCAGAACTAAAAAAAGTAAAAGATTTCTATAACCAAGATGATATGCAGAAACGTTTCAGTGCTATAATTACAGGGGAAACAAACGCAGGTAAAACATATCTACTTAAGACTGCTAGATTTCCTATACATATAGATTCTTTTGATCCTGGAGGAACAAAATGTTTAGATGATTTAATAAAGAAAGGTGACATAGTAGTCGACACCCAGTACGAGAACGAAGATCCTTTCAAACCTACTGCCTTTGCTAAGTGGAAGAAGATTAATGAAATTAGGTTACAGATAAAATACTTCGATCAATTTGGAACCTATTGCATTGACTCCCTCACAACATTCGGCCAAGCAGCGATGAACTTCCAACTTAATCTGAAAAACCGAGCTGGTGAAGCACCTATGCATCGCCAAGACTACAATCCACAAAAGGTTCAGATTGAAAATCAAGTACGAAAGCTAATGAATCTACCCTGTGACTTCATCTTAACTGGTCACCTTAAGAAAAAAGAAGATTTGAAATCTGTAGACAAATCAACTGGAATTCGCTATGTTGAAGTGGAACGCAGACTACATGTAACAGGCCAAGCAGTAATAACTATCCCTCTCTTATTTGACGAACTCTACGTGATTAAAGGAAAGGGAGAAAATCCTCGCCGTGAGATGTTGATTGACTCACTTGGTGAATACATTGCTAGGTCAAGACTGAAGGGAGGTGGGAAGCTAAAGGCAGTCGAAGAGCCAGACATCAAAGCACTGCTTAAGAAAGTAGGTAAAGCATGGGAAGATAAACCGAAGTTAAAAAGTTAATTAAATTATTTAAACAACTAAATGGGAGGCGAGAAGATGAATGATAGTGCTAAAATAGCATCACCACAAAGAGAACCAGATGTAAGAAGAGCTATGAATAATCTAGCAGAAGTTTCTGACAGATTATTAATCAGAGCACGTGACCTGCTTGATAAACAAAAGTATGTCATGCGGCCAGAACCACCTGAAGAAGATAGAAAAATCCCTGAATCTGAATGTGATTTATCTGGAGAGCTCTATGCACAAATAGATGTACTCAGAGATACTTTGGATGTTATAGATATGATGATAGAATGTACAGAATTCTAACCAACAACCAAGAAGGAGAACTAAAATGTCATTAAGTGATTACAGCGAACTCGAACAAGACATCAAGAACGCACCTGAGCCGAAGATCCTTGACGCAGGGCAGGAAGTAAAAGGACGCATCATTGTAGTTAATTCAGGCGTCAGTGAGAAAAATGATGCTAAGTGGTATTCGGTAGTCTTCGATGTGCCTGATGATGCCCTTTGTCCTCCATTCAGTGATTTCTTCTGGGAACTTGCTGATAAGGAAAAGATCGACCCGAAGCAATTTGCTCAGGCTATTCGATCATTCAAGGTCTTCGCTGAAGCTTTCGACATCGACTATTCTCGCCCCTTTGATTGGGTAGATGATCTGCCAGGTAAGGAAGGGTGGATGATAGTAGGTGTAAAGAAAGATAAATCAGGTGAATATCCTGACCAGAATAAGGTGAGTAAGTATATAGCGCCTAAATAATTTAACACTGTCAGGGTGGCGGAATAGGTAGACGCGAGGTTAATGAAGTAACCTATTTGACAGTTCGGTCTTCGGACTTGCGCAAGTCACCAAGGTTAAATTTGTAGGGTGCAAATCCCTGCCCCTGACAATCTTCAAGTCAATTAAATGATTTAATAATCTGGAGAAATAACTATGCAATTCAAGATTAAAAAACTATTCTATCCTATATATTACCTATTAGGACTAAGAGCTAAATTCTGGTTATATATAGGTAAGAAAATTAGAACATATGAAAATACTGAGGCAGCAAAGAATAGTGCTTTACTTATATCCTTAAAGGCTGAACTTATTGGGAAAACAAGAAGAATAAAAGAACTAGAAGCAATTAAAAAACAACTTTATATACAAATAGAAATGGCAGAGATGGATAAATTTGTCTAATGTAAGGAGTAAACTATGACACCACCCGCAAACAAGCCAAAGTTCAGCTTTGAAATCTCTGAAGAACAACAAACTCGTGCCCTTAAAACCTTCAGAGAATATGGTCAACGAAAAGCTATCATGTCTCCCTTGCTCGACGAGGTGATGGATCTGATAGACACTCACGGCTACATAGTAATGGCTGTGTTGCTAGATAAAAAAGTAGAAAAGAAAACTATCTTACCTTCATTAGCTAAGGTAGAAAGGATGAATAAATAATGTCTACCATCGAAGATCTAAACTATCCTTCAATCACTGACATGTCACAGGATGAGGCTATTGAAACCCTCCGCCAAATCCGCCTTAGTCGCCGCATACCTGTTAAGAAAGTATCTAATAAGAAAGCATCTAAAAAATCCGCTAAGAAAATTCCTAAGATAAACTCAAGCCAAGCTAAGAATCTATTAGATCTAATCAAGCAAGTTAAATAAATCATTTAACCATCTAGGAGAAACAGATGACTAGAGAAAAAGAAGTAAAGGAAAATGCAGAAGCACATGTAGATTGGCTCTTAAAGATATTAAGGCCACTGTTGATTACAGAATTTGAGCATGGATACAAACATGGAAAGGAAGATAATAAATGACTATTAACGTCGGTAAAGTAGCTATGGTTCCAATCACTTCAATTGAAATAGGTGAGCGTGCTAGACAGGAAATGGGTGACTTACAGGATCTGGAAAACTCTCTAAAGGAATCCGGCCTTATCCAACCACTTGCTGTGAAACTTCTTGAAAATGATAAGTATCTTCTTCTAGCTGGTGAACGAAGATTCACGGTCCTTCTCACAAACCAAGTACTTGAAGTCCCTGTTCGAATCTATGAGGGAGAACTATCAGAGCTTGAAATGAAGGTAATTGAAAAGTCTGAAAACTTCTATCGTAAGGATATGGAATACTATGAATATGATTCTTTAATCAATGAGATCCATACTCTTGAACAACAGATCAAAGGAACAAGCGCACCTGGTCCTGGTCACGGAGGACATAAATTAAAGGACACCGCTGAGATGTTTGGCGTGACTGATGCGAGTGTATCTACTGCCATTAAAAGAGCTGAAGCACGGGATGCGTTCCCTGAACTATTCGACAACTGTAAAACCCAAAAGGATGCAACTAATGTAATCAAGAAGATGTCCGAGACTATGATCAAGGAAACAATAGCTGAGAAATTAGATAGAGATAAGCAAGGCGGAAGCACCTTAGCTAAGCTCGCTAATTGCTATGTCTTAGGTGATTTCTTCGAGGGAATCAAGAAGATACCTGATGGTGTGATGCACTTGGTTGAAGTAGATCCTCCGTATGCTATTAATTTAAAAGATGCTAAAATGAGAACTGGAGAATCTATATATCAACAAGATGAATACAATGAAATACCATCAGATGACTATCGAGAATTCTTAGCAGACACCTTTAAGGAGTGTTATCGAGTTATGGCTGATCACTCTTGGATGATCTGCTGGTTTGCACCACATCCTTGGTTTGAGAAACTATTTCAAGCTATCTTAGATGCTGGATTCAATTCAACTCGAATGTGTGGCATCTGGACTAAACCCTCTGGCCAATCTAAGCGTCCTGAAATGCACTTAGCAAATTCCTATGAAATGTTCTTCTATGCTTGGAAGGGTCGTCCTGCACTGAACAAGGCTGGTCGATCTAACAATTTCAACTATGCACCAGTCCCTCCACAAAACAAGACTCACCCTACTGAACGACCTCTTGATCTGATGAAAGACATCTACAATACCTTTGCATTTCCTGGCTCTAGAGTCTTAATTCCTTTTCTTGGTTCTGGAGTTGGGTTAATAGCAGGCCATGAATTAGGACTGAGTCCTATTGGATTTGAGTTAGGCAAGGGCTATAGAGATTCCTTTTTGGTTAAAGTTAATTCAATGGTTAATTAAATAATTTAAATAACTGGGGGTTAGAGATGTCAATACTTGGGGTAAATAGTTTTCAAGGTCAACATAATATAGATATCAATAAATCTTTTTGGGTTAAAGTAGATATAAAGAATCAGACTGAGTGCTGGCCTTGGACAATGTCAGTTAATGATGCAGGATATGGTAGATTTGTTATACATCAAAATGAATACTTAGCCCATAGAATAGCTTGGAAACTAACAAATGGAGAGATACCAGACGGCAAGATTATCTGCCATAAGTGTGATAATAAGCCATGCTGTAATCCAGATCATTTATACTGTGGGACATACTCAGATAATATGGCAGATAGATTAGAAAGAAATCCTACTCCTTCAGAAATTCTTGGGGCTAATGCAAAGTTATTAGCCAATGAGATAAGATCTATTAGAGAACTAAATAATATAATACTACTAAATGGAAGAAGAAAACTTTCACTGAGAAAGGTTGCATCTATGTTTGATGTTTCACATGGAACTATAGATAGTATATGGAAATCAGACAAATATCTATGTAAGGAAGGATATTATGTATAAGACGTATGTACCTCCATCTGGCAATATAGAAGCTAAGTTAGCTATAATAGGAGAGCAACCTGGGTATCAAGAGATACGTAGTAGACCCCCAAGACCCTTTATAGGTCCATCAGGTAAGGGGTTAGATGAATGTTTAATTATGTGTAAAATACCAAGATATAGCCTCTACTTGTCAAATATAATTAAAGACTTAGACAAACCCTTAGCAGCCTATATCAACATCAACTTTCACAAATCCTCTTGGACTATATCTAAAGAAGGCTGGCAGTACATTCAAGAACTAAAAGAAGAACTCACTGCACTAAATCTAAACTGTATCGTAGCTACCGGAAACATCCCTTTGATTGTCCTCTGCTCTCGAGTAGGTATCACTAAGTGGAGAGGTTCCGTCCTTGAATCAACCTTAGTCCCTGGCCTCAAGGTAGTCCCTACATTTCACCCTGCTACCTTCATCCCTCCGAAATTCAACTTCTTAAACAAACCTCAGATAGTCCAGGATCTCCTGGTGGCAAAGCATGAATCTGGATTTCCTGAGATTAGACGAAAGGGACGAGACATAACTATCAAACCTTCCTTCGACTTAGCAATTAGATCCCTAAACTATTGCTACGACGTAGGTCTCAAAGGCCAAGCTATCGACATTGATATTGAAGTTATCAATGGTGAAGTGGATTGCATAGGATTTGCTTATTCACCTAACAGTGCAATCTGCATCCCATTCAGAGACCACACTGGAGATTATTTTACTGTTGATCAAGAGTACGAAATCATGCTTCTTATAGCGAAGATCCTTCAATCTGAGCGAGTAGCAAAACGTGGCGCTTCATTCATCTTTGACACTCAATTCATGCTACACAAGTATGGAATAGTTCCTCGTGGTGAACTACACTGCACTCACATTGCACAGAAGATTGCCTTCCCTGATTTCAATGCTGGACTTGATTCAGTCTGCCGCATGTGGACTGATGTTCCTTATTACAAAGAGGATGGAAAGCAGTGGATGAAGATGGGTGCTGGTACCTGGGAAGAATGGTGGAACTATAATGGAATGGACTGTATCATCCCTAATGAAGCACATCCTAAGCAAATCCAAGAACTGAAAAAGCAGAACAATCTAGAAACCTACGACCGTCAGCGCAGACTAATCAAGCCCTTACTCTACATGGCTGAGCGTGGGATTAGAGTAGATGTAGATGGTATGATGAAGTTTAAGATAACTGAACAAGCCAAACTTGATCCCTTACTTGAAGCTCTAAACAAAGAAGCAGGCTACGATCTTAATCCTAACTCTCCTCAGCAAGTAATGAACTACTTTTACAAAGTCCTTAAACTAAAGCCGTTCAAGAAGAGGAATTCAAAAGGAGAATACAAACCAACTTCAGACGTTGATGCACTGAAGCGAATCTATCGACAAGACAGCAAGGGAAGCAAAGCTGCACGAATCATGCTTGATATTAGATCTCTAAGCAAACGCATTTCAACGTACTTAAACATAGCAAAGGTGGATAAAGATGGCAGATATAGAAGTTCATATAAACCTGTCGGCACTGAGACCGGAAGAATCAGCTCTGGTGAAACAATCTTTGGTACAGGTGGGAATCAACAAAACTGGCCACATGATCTATTGCGCTTCTTCCTCTATGACGAAGGATATATCGGATATAGTTTTGATCTCAGCCAAATCGAAAATAGAATCGTTGCATATGTTGGAGGAGTTATTTCCCAGATCGAAGCCTTTGAAAACGGAGTCGACCTCCACCGACTCACTGCCGGAATCATCTTAGACAAACCCTACGATGAAATCTCTGGTGAGGATGGATCTTCACCTCTAGGTGATGGTCGACAGAGTGAACGCTTCTGGGGAAAGAAAGGAAATCATGCTACTAATTACGATGTAGGCTACAAGACATTTGCACTGAAGAATGAAATGACTGAGACTGTAGCCAAGCGAATCATAAATAAGATTCATAAAGGCTATCCACAAATCAAGCAAGGCTTCCATATCACTATTCAAAACATGCTACGCAAGGATCGCTTTGTAACTAGCCTCATGGGAAGACGCCGTTTATTTCTAGGCCCAATAGTTACCACACCTACTGTCTCACACAGTGCTTGCTTAGCAACTTTTCGTGAAGCCTATGCACAGTTTCCACAATCTACATGTGCCGATAAGACTAATGAACATGGGATAGAATTTGTTTATTACAATCAGCAGCATTTCAAACCTGTTGAACTTCTCACTCAAGTTCACGATTCAATAGTATTTCAAATCCCTTTATCAATTCCCTTAGTTGAACATGCTAGGATGTTACTTAGAATAAAGGATTCTCTAGAGCAACCTTTGTACTGGCATGAGAGAGAAATCAAGACACCTTGTGATCTTTGCATAGGCAACAACATGGGTAAGAAGTATATGAAGGAATTGAAGAGTAAGGAAATTCCAAGCAATCCTAATATTCTAGCTGAGAAGATAGAGTATATCTATAATGGAATAGTTAATGTACAGAAAGTAGAGTATTAAACTATGCCTGATCTCAAGAGAGAACTTTCCTGTTGGCTTGACGAAAGGAGAATTATAATGAAGACTCACGTAAATTGTTATTATCCACCTATTAACATAATAGATTTAGGGGAATCTATATATGTACCAGTAAAGGATATATATAAATACACTAAAGAATTATATGAAAAAGGACTAAGTCATAAATCTATTCCACCTCAGAGAGAAGCTGATATACATGAATTCTTCCTTTGGAAATCTAAATATAAAGCAGCTAATCCTATAATTAGAAAAATAATAGATCTACTAATGAGTATATAATATGCCAGATTTAAAGAGGGAATTACCTAATTGGCTCGATGGATTTATGAAATACACTGATAACTCTGAACCACCTACACTATTTAGAAAATGGGTAGGTATCTCATGCATAGCTGCTGCAATGCAGAGAAAGGTTCGCATAGAATGGGGAACTAACCTAGTCTGGTATCCTAATTTCTACATCGTCTTGGTCGGCCCTTCTGCAACTGGCAAAGGGACTGCAATGGGTCCTGGAACTAAGATAATAAACAAGATCCCTGGCATTAAATTAAGCGCCCAAGCAACTTCACTCCAAGCCCTAATCTCTTCCCTTAAAGACAACAACCTAACCGACTACGATCCAAAGTCTGGAGACAGTTCCTTCCATTCATCTATGACAATCTACAGTGAGGAATTTACTGTATTCTTAGGCTATCACAATAATGAACTAATGGCTTCTCTATGCAACTGGTATGATTGCCAAGATGATTGGACCTATGACACTATCAAGCGAAGTAAAGAAAAGATCCATGGTGTCTGGGTTAATTTAATAGGTGGTACAACACCTGACTTGATCCGTAGTTCCTTACCTTACGAATCAATAGGTGGTGGACTGACATCTCGAATCATATTTGTCTATGAAGAAAAACCAGCAAAGCTAGTAACCATCCCTACTGAAACCGCAGAGGAAAGACAACTGTTTGATTTCCTTGTTAGGGATCTAGAGAAAATCTCCTTGCTAAATGGCGTGTTTAAGTGGACTGAAGGATTTGTTAAAGACTGGGATACATGGTGTAGAGAAGATCGAGCCAATCCACCCTTTGTTGATAGGAAATTCGACGGCTATAATGGAAGACGTAGAGTCCACTTGATGAAGCTAGCAATGATAACAAGCGCTAGTTACGGAAGGAA
>Ga0207997_1000570_pt1 | contig 18816 bp, 49 predicted proteins | sample AntAceMetag02UKN_FD_184777 | JGI IMG/M metagenome (GOLD analysis project Ga0207997, IMG submission 184777) | Saline lake microbial communities from Ace Lake, Antarctica - Antarctic Ace Lake Metagenome 02UKN (SPAdes) (version 2) | ecosystem: Environmental > Aquatic > Non-marine Saline and... | reverse complement strand
TATTTCCATAGATTTAATTCAGCTTCTGATTCAGGATCAGCTAATAAACTTTTTATCCCTGCTATGAATTTATCTATTGGTTCTTTCAGTCCTTTGTATATTGTAAATCCAAAGAAGATGAAGATTCCTGCAGGTATTGCAATATTTAATATATTATCTAATGCTCCTGGCATTGTTATTCTTCAGTCTCCAAATCTAAATCTTCACGTTTCTCTAGTTTTGCACCTCTACTCTTACAATCCCATTTAACTATCTTAGCTAAATCCTCATTGGTTTTAGCAGCCTGATATTCATCAAAGTTCTTTCCACTGTTAGCTTCTTCAATATAATCCATTATATATTTAGGAATTCTATTTCTAGAAAGGATTATTTTCTTTTTATAATCTGGATCTTTAGGAACTAGTTGTATAGATTGTCGAATATTTCTATCTTTATATATTACATTTTTGTTAATAATATCTATAAAGAATGTTTCTCTATTTATGCTAAAGATTAATCTAATGGTTTTCATACTATTTAGTTTACCCTAATTCAATGAGTCTAATAAAAAAAGTTGATAAATTATTCTTCTTCAGATAATCTATAGTGTCCATCAACAAAGTTTTTTATTAACACTGCTTGAAAGAAAAACAGCAAGATACTTGAAATTGAAATCCAAAGATTAGTCATTAATGCAGCCCATAGTGTTATTAAAAAACAAGGGAACATTAAAATAAATATCTGTAACATTGCTCTCTTCAATGTTGGATTTACAATCTTTTTCTTTTTGTTTTTTTCCATTTAGGTTTATTGAGCCCCTGTAGCTAAGCTAATCTTTTCTTGTCTATTTAATAATTCTGCAAATACCATTGCTATTCCTTCGTTTTTAAATCCTTTTGCAATAACATCTCCTGTTAAATTATTTACTATAGCTGTAACTTCTTCTTGATGGTAAGCTGAAAATGTATCTTTAATTGGTGCTTCTTTATCTTCTGTTTGAGATTCTTTAGTATCTGTTGGTTTTTTAGCCTTTGAAGGTTTACTTACTTTCTCATCCATCTTTTCCAATTCTTCTTCAATATTTTCATCTGGGTCTCCATCAAAATCTTCTGTATTGTTTTCCATATTTAGTTTGCTCTACCTCCTTTCATCTTTATAAAATTAATTCTCTTCAAGAAACTTCTTTTGTTCCTCATATAATTTAGTTAAATCTTCTGTTTCTTGAATCTTTTGTTTCTTTGGTATAAGTCTTTTTCTCATTATTATTGGTTCTTCTTTCTTTTTTAGATTAGAGAACTTGAATTCTACATTCCCTTGTTGTTTTAAAATCTCTTTAGAATCATTCATATTGTTTAATAATTCTTTTTCTTTTAACTCTTTAATCTCTTCTTCTTGTTCTTTTATTTCTTCAGCTAATTTATCTTGTTTTTTATTAAATTTAGCTTTCTTTCTAGCCATTATAATTCTTTTAAAGATGTTTCCAGACTTCTTAATCTCTTGCTTTTCTTTATCTGGATCGATTCCCATCATCTCAAGGTGTCCAACCCATTGTTGATATGAAGTAACAAGATAACTTCCTAAAAGAATAAATCCACAAAGCATATTAAATCCGAGCATAAGTTTCATCCATAGAGTTTGTTGACCATAAAGAATTAAGTAAACAGTATAGAGAAATAAACCTATCATTAAGAAAGACATTGAAAGAAGTGAGGCTTCTAGTTGTGCTCTAGTATCAACTTTCTTCATGGCTGCAGCCATTTTAGCTGGAAAAATGTATCTAAACTTTTCTTTTTCTTTCTTCTTATTAGTATTTGTCTTCAACATCTTCACCTCGTTGTATTGATTGTATTTCTTTCACTGCTTTCTCTAGTTTATAAATTCTAGTAGCATTCCAGCAAATAATTAATGCTCCGATGATAGTAATTATATATATTAAATCCATTATTCATAACCCCCTTCTCCTGTAAATTGTCCAATGAGATAACCACCTATAAGTGAACCAATGATTCCTGCTAAGAAAGACCATTTAAGAGAACCAGTTAATGTTACTACAACTAAATATGCTCCAAGTCCAAGAATGAGAGACCACATAAAACTAAAATCTATATCAAATTCTTCTCCCCCCCACTTACGTATTATTGCTATGAGAAAAAAGAGTCCAACAATACCAAGTCTAGCACCCATACATCCTTCTGGAGCTATACCTACAACACCCATTGCTTCTCCTTGGCCAAAACCCTGGCAGTTAATGATATTAAAAAAATTTAGTCCCATATTATCCTATTTTATTTTTTAGTTTATTTATTACTATATAGTAATGACTTTAGACTTTATAAATGTTTCGGTTATTTCAGTAGATAGGAAAGTAACAAAATGGGCAAAACATTAAGGATTCAGTGAGTACAAGCTTTGAAGTACTAAATTTTAAACATCCTTTGTGCAAGCTTCTTTTGTCTATTTCTCCAATACTTTATTCTAGTTTTTACCTTTTTATCGTCGATGTTTGCTAGTCTTCTTTTTTTAGCTCTCTCTTTTATCTCTTGCTCATTTTCCTTTCTATATTTTTTTTGTTTAGCCAATATCTTCGTTTTATTCTTTTCATAGTGTTTTTTATAGCTTGCATGAATCTTGCCCCTTTCATCTTCGTAATATATTTTCTTCTTTTTCTTTATTTCTTCTTCTATCTCTTTTCTTCTATTCTTGTCTTCCTTCCTATGTTTCTTATTCCATCCTCTAAATATCTTTTCATCTATCTTCTTTTGTGAAAATAGTCTACTACATTTAGCACACTTATACTTTCTTCTTTTTTCTAATAAAACCAATGAATAATTACAATTTGGACACTGAGGAATAATATTCATCTCTTCTTTTATATCCATAGAAACAAAAGGCTAGAAGGATTTTTATATCTACTTATTTTTTCACTAATATAAGAATTTATAAAATAATAGATAGTATAAATAAAATAATTAGAACCATTATAATTCCTATATTTATTTGAGAGGCTCGTTTTGTAAGTTTATAGAAATTAATCAATTCCATCGCTTCATTTATAATCTCCCTCATTTCTTTTTCATGCCCATATTTTTCATGCTCTCTTAATTTTTTTGTTTTTCCGATTATATCTATTGTTTTAAATATTGTACTTGATTTTAATTTTTTCAATGAAAAATAATCATGAAGTTTATAACTAATAAATAGTCCTATAACTCCTGCAAATATAAGAATCAAATGGGGTTTTGGATTTATAAATAATCCTTTGAACCCAAAAACTATCATGATCAAAAATATCAAACTGATACTAATTAATAGGGCTCCATAAGTGGCCCTCTTTTTTAAATAAAGGATTCGGATTTCTTTTACATCCTCGTCCTTTTTCTTTATTGTTTTTTTGTATTCCTTTTCATCAAATTGAATTATTTCATTTAATTGTTCTCTTAATTCTTCCCCATCTAAGGAATTTAAATAGTGTATCTTCTCATCATCTAGGATATACATCCCTAATTCTTTTGCTAATTTATAATCCTTTTCTTTTGGAGTTTGACCTGCTACAACTAAAATTATCTTATTAGCTCCTGCCTTTTTACCCTTGCTAGCCCATTCATGCAATTTACTACTTATTACTAAATGTGAATCCTCATAATGTTTACATTCAATGATAATATTATAATCTTCTTTATATGCTAAAACATCAACTTCAAAACCATATTTAGTTGTATTTAATTTTGTTGCAAACCCTGCTTTTCCAAATAGTGTTGCTACGCTTTCTTCTAAAAAGGATCCTCTTCGTTTCATTTTAATTTTGTATTTATCCAATTAAAGCATAAAAAATGGTTGTTATAATCATCACTATAAAATTGATGAATAATAGCCAACCACCTATAATTCCTACCTTTACAGGCCAACTTAAATCTTTGAATCTTATTTTATCTTTCATTCACCTGTGAGTGAAAAGGGATTTAAAAAAGTATCGCTCACCTGTAATGTATAAAAGAGGTTTAAAATGAGAGCAAGATATGTTAATGTTTCAATTCATGAAGATTTAGCTAAGAAGATTGATGAATACATGAAAACCTCTAAATTAGGTTTTAGATCACGTGCAGAGGTTGTAAGCGAGGCAGTTAGAAGACTTTTAGGTGAGAAGAAATAATCTCGAATTATTTGATTTATTAGATATTATTTGTATATTTTTGACCTGCTAAATTTGATTATTTCTAGATTTTAATAAATATATTTTTAAACCTAAATTAACTTATGTCTCTGTTTTAGATACAAAACCATCAATTGGATTTGCTATCGTTCTATTGTTAAAACGATAAAATGATATATATCAAAAACATTGGAGACATAAGTATCAATCCAAAAGTAATCATATTACTTTTAGTGATTCTACTTTTGATAAAAACGGCAGGATAATCTCCTGCTGTTCTCCTCTTATATTTTTTGACTATCATATTAAAAAGAACAATCTTAATTGTTCTAATGTAGCCTCCGCATTTATTTTCCATATCTCTTTACTTTTTTTAAGGGCTTTCATAACAACACCTTTTTCATACCATTTTCTTAGATACTTATCGGCTGTTGCCCATGATATACCACTTTTATTTGCAAGTTCATTAGTATTTAAAGATCTAGGACTTTTGAAGATTGCATTTAATAAACTTATTTCAGCCCCTTTTATTACTCTCCTAGTTTTTTTCATTTTGAATCAGTTCCCCTTCTATTTTCTTATCACCTTTGTCGTCTATAAAAAGTCTAAATCTAAATACGTTTTTCCTTAAATCTGGAGTAATAGCTTCTATAAAACGCTTTGGTATAATTACTTTATATTGACCTCTATCATAAGATATCTTCATATCTTTAGGTTCCCCTCCTTTATCTGCACAAAATATTTCTAATAGTTCTTTAGCTTCTTCTGGAGTAACTTTTAGTTTTTTTCCTTTCACCTTCTTTTTCACCATAGACTTTTTCTCTTTTTTATAATATATATAAAGACTTAAAGTATTTAAATGTTTCGGAAAAAGTCTTTTTCTATCCAAAAGTTTATAAACCCTAATTGCCTTTAAAATTAAGAGAAAAAGTCTTTTTCTATTAAAAGACAAACGAGGACTCCTCGATTAATTGCTTCTAAAGCAGAAAGGAGTCCTCACTTATCAATATGGAATCAATAGTAAAAGAAATCATCAATATTTTAGAATACTGTAAAGAAAACACACTTAGAGTTTCTTACATATTATCTAAATTAGATTTTTCAGAATTTTTATCATTAGAATCTTTCTCAAAATTCACATTAACATCTATATTCAAACTATATATATTCAGGTTAATTAAAGGTATAAGAACATACAACGATGTCATCATCTATTTAAATAAACATGAGCAAGAAGCATTTGAACTTGGATTTTATAAAGATGATAAGGACAACTTAAATCTACCACCTAAAAGAACTTACAATCATTATCTACAAACTAAGATAACAAAAGAACAAATACAGCAACTTGATTTGGTTGCTGAAAATATTTTATCCTTAGCTACTAGAAGAAATATACTATTAGATTTAGAGATTGTTAAGAACGTAATTAAGAAAGAAAAGAAAAATTATAAAAGAGAGATTAGAGAAGCTACTAGATTAGTTAAAAGATTAGTCTATCCTAAAATTGATATAAAGATTAAAGAGAATGGAAAGTTTACAACTAAGGATTTATTAGATGTGTTAGTTCATGTAGCATTAACTCATGACTTTACTAATAATGGAAGTTTTACATTTGAAGAAATGAATCAAGATAAACAATCTCCTTCTGGTGATTTAATGATGTATCATTTTTCTAAGTTTAAATCAGTGACTCAAATAAGATCTATGTTTGAAAATATATTAGGAGTCATTTTTAATTTTGCTAAAAGAGAATATAATATTTTACAAAGAAGAAAATTAGATATTGCTTATGATGTTCACGAAGTTCCTTATTATGGAAAATCAGGACAATATGTCTGTGGCGGAGAGCATAAAAATGGCACTAATAATTTCTTTAAATTCTTAACTTGTTCAATTGTTGTTTCAGGAAAAAGGTTTATTTTGGATGTTATTCCAATACATCAATTAGATAGTATCCCAGATTTATTAGAAGAAAGTTTGATAAGAGTAAAAAACAAAATTAGAATAGAAAGAGCTTATCTTGATAGGGGTTTTAATAGTTGTAAGATAATAAATGTCTTGAAGAAATATAATATTAATTTTATTATGCCTCAAACCAAAACAAGCAGAGTTAAAGCATGGTTTGATAAATCTGAAGCCTGTGAGTCGAGAGTAATAAAGGATTTTGAAATAGGCACAGGTAAGGATAAAGCAATAGTAAACCTAATCTTAGTAGATGATGAAGAAGGAATTAAAAGAGCTTTCATCAGTAATATAGATATTGCTCCCTGTATTGCAAATAGGTTTTGTAATCTTTATAGTAAACGTTGGGGGATTGAAACTTCTTATAGAAACATAGAACATGATTTTAAAGCAAGAACTACTACAAATAATTACCTTATTAGATTATTTTATTTTTTATTTTCTTGCTGTTTGTATAATCTATGGGTATTGGTTAATATCTGTATTAGTCTGATTATTTATGGGAGAATAAAAGAGAAGCCAATTATCAGTGCTAAGATGTTTTGTGTTATTCTATATAATGTTCAGGTTGGATATTTTGAAGAGGATGGGTAAATTTATAATCTCTTAACCTTTCTATTTCTATGGAAAAAACAAAAAGATATCCAAAGAGGTTAAAAACGATAAAAAGAATTAAAAAAAGAGTGAGAATAAAAACAACAATAGATGAGGTAGAACTTGGAAGGATTGTAATGAAGACTACAAAAAAACCTCGTAAAAAGAGAATATAATGGAAGTTAAAGAATTTGTTAAGACAATATTGAAAGATGTTACTGAAGCAGTAGCAGAATCAAATAATGATAAACATAAATTTCATCTCCCAGATTCAACTAATGATGGAATTGATTTTGATTTAGGAGTAGTTCTTAAAAAAGGGGCTGAAGGAAAGATCGGTGCAGAGATATTTACAATAATAGGTGCTAAGGCTCAAGGTAATATTTCTGAAGAGATAGTTAATCGTATTAAATTTAGAGTTGTCTCGTATAACGTTTAAATAATTTATTGGAGATTTTTACTTTCCTATCTACTGTATTTATTCTATTTATAGATTCTTTTGAAATCAATAGAATTAACCTATCTTTATATTGTCTAGACAATCAGGACACAACTTAGTTGCATCTTTCTCGTCACTGCCATACTTAAGTTTACATTTTTTACATGTCAATTCATACTTATAGTATTTTTTTAAATCTTTTCTCCTTTCATCCATCTTTAATTTTGAGTCGAATTTCATATTAAGGTATCACCTTTGTAAATTTAAGAAAGAAAAAGAAGTTATTAACAATAGTGTATCCATACACTAGACATAATATATAGAATGCCATGCTCCAGGCGGTAGTGGGCCAGAAGAAATGCAATGTAAACCATGAGATAGCCATAAATAATAATGCCAAGATTAATGATAAAATTCCATATAAGATTGAACCAGCTATTAAACCATAGTTTTTAAAGAAGTATCTGGCCACAGGATTCTTTTCTATTGAAAGGGGATCCTTTATCTTAGGGAAATTCTTTTGAACAGCTTTTATGTTTGCCACTGTTAATGCTTTATCTAAAACTATGAAGGCTATTATTACAATAAGAACTATCCCCCAATTAAATCCTATTATTGGTTGTGCACATGTATTCATAACATAATAAAGAAACCAGAGTTTATAAATGTTTCTAACTACTATATAGTAGTAACACAATTAGAAATATGAATAAAAATAAAGAAAAGGCCCTGAATTAACAGGGCCAATGTTATCTATACGCAGTAGATATAACCTATTGGATATATCGTTAGTATGCTTTAAATGCTAAGAAACTCTTATCATCTAAAACAGTATCAATCTCTTTTCCTATTAGTTCTCTTGGTGTTTTACAACTTTGATTTCCTAATAGAGTAGCAAGAGCTGAGCCTTTAACAATCTCTTCATCATCGTCTAAGTTAACCCAAAGAGCTGTTGTCTTAAGTTCTTTGTTCTTCTCATATCTAACTTCTGAGATTTTAATTAACTCTTCTTTATCAGGATGCTTAACCGAGCATTTAAGGATTTCGTTCTTTTTATCACCGACTTCTTCGATTTGAACGTTTTCAATTTTCACTTTTGCTGGTTGTAGGCTTACTGCTTCTTTTGTTCCGATGCCTTTATCAAGATTTGTTTGTTCTGTAGTGTTATCCATTTTTTTTATTACCTCCTTCATTTTATTAATATAATAAAGCATTTGAAGTTTATAAACCTTTCGGTTGAGAAAAATAAGAAGTTAGAAAGAAAGGAAAAAAGGTGATTAAAAATAAAAAATTTATTCTTTCTTAGTTGTATCTTCTTGAACCTTAGCTATTTTTCCTTTAAGCTCGTCCTCAACAACTTTATCAATAGACTTAAGGTTAAGTGTACCTTTCTTACTAATCTTATTAAAAGCTTTAAGTTCCCCTATAAGATCAATACTATCTGTTTTAGCAACTTGTTTTACCTTTCCAATTACATACATATCTGAAAGAAGGTCTCTATATTCTTTTGCACCTTTTGGATCAATAAGTTTCTTTATTACTGAAGGAATATATTCAACTAAAATTGCTATAAAAAAGAAGAAGAAAATTATTCCAAAGGCTAGACCTATAACTTCTTTTGCAACCATCATATTAGTTAAACTATTAATTACTTCTGGTGTTAATGTTATATCCATATTTAATTACTACCTCCTTTCATATTTTGTTAATAGCCTGCCCTCATTTTAACTCTTGATGGACCACCTGTAAATTCCTCTTCATCCTTAATTACTTTTTTATGCCTAGGTCCCTTCTTGGTTATTATAAGACTTTGTGAATCAATAGGAAATTCAGCCATTGCTTGTTCTAGTGGTACTTTAGGATCAAATTTTTGAGCAACGCCAAACTGAATACATCCATTTACAAATTCGGTCTTTGTTAAGACTATACCTTTTATACCAGTATATCTACATTTTACATGGTCTTCTAGTTTTATTTCTGTTTCCATTTAAATTCTTTTAACTCCATTTCTAGTTTATCATCCTCATAATTCCACTTCTTATCTTCTATAAGACCTAGGTTTATCATTAGTTGACAGAATCTTAGGTCTGGAGCATCTTTCCAAATACGTTCTAGTTCTTTTAGTATTCTTGGTATTCTCTTTGGGTCTCTCATTTAATATGTTTTTTCCTTTTTCTTCTTTTTAGGACCATTAACTATTCTTTTTCCTATTGCTACATTAATACCTATGAATATTAAAAATCCTACAACTCCAAGAAGTATTAATGGTTTCTCTAATAATCTTAAGATTAGTGTGATAATACCCTCTACAGCCATAAAGATAAATACAGAAAGAATTCCTGAAATAATTTTAATTACAAATAAATCAAAGATAGTTTTAATTTCAAATACCATCACATCTTTTATAAATTTAATATAAATAAATTCCCATAGAGCTAAGAAAAGGATACTTAAAATTATGTAAAGCACATAGGGGTTAACCATTTCTATTAATGTTGTTATATACATTTCTGTCATAGTTATTCAGCCTCCAGCTTCTTTGCAGCAAGTCTCTTAGCCCATTTCCAATTAGGCACTAACCATGCTCTTCCAGCTATTAGATAGATTAAGTATAATGCAAATACTGTTGATGCTAAGAATGCTAAACCAACGGTCCAAGTTAAGAACCAATTAGATCTAAGGAACTTTGTCAGATAGTAGAAAAGACGACCATAATAATATACACCAAATGTTACTGCAGATAATCCAAGAAGTTCAAATGCTTTTAATCTCATAAAAATGGGAATAGCTTCTTTTCTTATCTGAGATTCTCTTTCTTGCTCTAGAACTTGAGATTTTGATTGTTTTATTTTAGTTACCATTTTATATATTAGGAATTACTAATACCAATACTAATAAGAGACTACAGAACATAAACCAAACAATATAATATAAAAAAGTAAATTCCCAAAGGGGATAATTGTTAAATCTAATACAAGAAGCAACATCTTCTGTACTTATTTGATAATCTGTATTTAGAATATCATCACAATTAGTTACTTTCATATTATAAAAATAATTATATGACAAGATAGAAGTTAATAAACAACCAACGATTATTATTAATCCTATTATAATATTTAATCCTTTCATACTTATTATAAGAGTTTATTCTTTATAAAGTTATCCCACCACTATGGAGTGACAACAAAATAGAAAAGTTTATAAAGTTTAGATACTTAGTTATTATATGAATAGACTAGGACATTTAGTTACAGGTTTTATCGTTGGGTTATTAATTATTATTGGATTGAATTACTTCTTTGGGTGGTATGAATTAGAATTAAGTAATTGGATTAAGATAATTATCTATTTTTTAATAATTATCATTTATAGTCTTTTACCAGATGTAGATCATAAATCAGGAACAATTACATGGTGGTTTATGGGCTTAGGTATTGGAGGAATTATATATAGTCTATTTATTATGGATAAAATCTTTTTTCTTTATTCTCTTGGGTTATTGACTTTTACATATGTTGCAGCAGAATACTTTAGTCATAGGGGATTTATTCATAGTATAATATTTGGATTGATTGCCTCAAGTCCACTTTACTTTATATTTGGATGGCCTGAAGCTGTATTGGCATTTGCATGCTTCTTTAGTCACCTTTGTGCTGATAAATTATGGTTTAAACTTATTTAAAATGGATTACGAAGAAAATAAAAGAAATAAGAAAAAGGACAAATTTAAAAAGAAGAAGGGCTGGCCATATAAACGAAAAGGATTGAGAGAAGAAGCTAAAGAAAATTAAGAATAACCGAGATCTTCTAATTGCTTTCTAAGTTTTTCTTCTTCTTCTTTACTAAAAGCTCCTTCCACTTCATCATCTAAAAATCCTTTTTCTTTTTCAATCATTTTGTTTCCTTCTTTTTATTTTGATAATATACTTTGTAATATGCTTTTGCATATGCTTTACGCTTATCTGTTTTTTGATATGCTTTACTATATGCTTTACATTTTTTAGACTTATGATAATTATTTTTATATTCTTTTGTACATTCTCGACTACATGTTACGCTTCCTGCCCTTCTTATTTTAGATGTTAATCTGCAAGAAGTCTTCTTTATTTTTCTAGGGAATTTATGTTTACATACTACACAAACAGCAAACTCTATATTACTCTGATTATTCAAAGTTCTAATAGTCATCTTATCTCCTTAATTTTTTTAGTTATATCTTTGGTTTGCATAAGCTCATACTTCTTAATTTCTTCTTTCATCCATTTCAAATACTTTTTCTGTTCTTCTTTATTCATATCAATAAAAAATTTATCACTCATTTTAATTTCGTGTCAAAATCTCCTGGGTATTCCAATTTGATAAATCAGTTGTGGCAAGTATTTTATTAAGCCATCTTTCATATTGGGGCCAGCATTTTTTACATAGTGGATTGTTCATGGGGATTTCTAATTTATATTTTTGTCCAGGTTTTATTTCTTTGGTACAGTTAGAACATTTGAGTTTGGTCATTTTAGGATGATTTAGTTTGCCTCATTTTATAAATCTCACTTTATACTCTTGATTAAAAAATCCGTCATGAACTGTTTTAAAATTTACATTAATACATGCATTACCATCACAACATAAAGAATTTATCAAAGAACCTGAGGCTTCTTCATAACCAACATCTTGACATGCCAATGACCTTGCTTCCCAAGGTTCTATCCATACAAATTTTATTAGTAAACCAAAAAGTACAGCTAAAACTATTAAAGTAAGAATTATAAAAATTACTTCACCTATTTTATCTTCACTCATTTCCCTTCAGCCTCCTTCAAGATTTTATCACGCTGTTTTATCCATCTATTAATTTTAATTTTATCTTCTTTTTCTACTTTTTCTTTATACTTCTTTCTTAAAATATTCTCTGCCTTATCACATTTCTCACAGATATAATTATAAAAAAAGTAAAGAGAAACTCCCTTAGGTCCAAAATTACCAAAATATTTACCCCTAATACTCTTCTCTTTCCTACAAGGTACAACTTCACCACAATAATCACATTTATGAGGCATTACTCACTTTCCCCCTCAGTATTAGCTGTTTCAGACGATTTAAGAGCCTTCTCAAGGTCTTTAAGTGCTTTCTTGTCTATCTTTATGGTGTTATTGATTTTATTCGTCATAGAGCTTGTTTTTATACTTAATACCCATAAAGCAGCAATTGTTAAAGTTATTGCCCAGAACCATGTTTCATTGATAGTTATGAAGAAGAATTTAAAGGGAAAATGTATACTAAGGACATATTGATCCGCATATCCAAAAATCTTAACAAGATGTAGGCTTGCTAGCCAAGATATAAATGCAAAGATTATATATTTTTTCATTTTTGTTTAAACCTAATTATATTAAGTATCTGTAGTTTATAAATGTTTAGGTTCACTAACTAGTGGTAACAAATAAAAATAATAGGTCTGCCTGGAATTGAACCAGGAATCTCCAGAGCATGAATCTGGCGGGTTAAACCTTTTCCCCACAGACCTAAATATATTAAGTGAGTAAAGTATTTAAGGTTTTCGGTTTATAAAAAGAGGTTGGCGTGTTCTTTATGGGAACCTTATAGCCAACTCTCGACTCTGGTATAGAGAATAAAAAGGATAAAAATAAAAAATAAAAATAAAATAGCAAATTATCCTTTGATTTTGGATTTTTTAGATTTCTTTCTAATTTTTTCTACAACACAATCCTGAAGGTGATAGTTTGGAGGAAGCTCTCTTACATGGAAAGTTTCTTCATCATCATGATCTATGATTGTCACAATTTTTCCAGCAAACTTTTCCTTTCTGCGCATGTCTCCATCGTATTCATAGTCTTCGATGGTTGCAATGTTCTTTTTAACACGAACTTTCTCACCATCCTTAAATTTAGCTTTTGGAAAATTGTCTTCTTCTTTTTCTTTACCAACTGATTTTCCAATTGAGATGTTTAGTTTAAAGAATCCGATTATTAAAACTATTGCACCAAGACCTATTAATATCCGTATTAAATATTGTATTAATCCTAATATTACCATTGGTAAATAGAATATTATTGTTATTGAAAACATTAAAGCCAAAAGTTTATTTAACATACAATGTTTTGTCCAAGACCGACTTCTTGGTTTTGGATCAGTTTTCATTATTAGGAGATAAACTATTTCCCAAAGAATAAACAATACAATTCCTGAAATTATCCATGAGACTGGCATGTGGTTTTTAAATACCTCAACACCATTTTCGATTATTGCTGTAGAATTTATTAATTCATACATTTAAATTTATACCCCCTTTCATTTTGTTTAAACCTAATTATAATAGGTGTTTGTTCTTTATAAAGGTTTCTCACCACTATAAAGTGACACTTTTTTATTTTCTAACGATTTGGGCAGAAAAATAAAAATAAAAATAAAAAATAATCATGCCGTTTTGCGTGACAAATCGTGCCAGAAAAAAAGTGCGCAAAAGAGATCTTGGATTATAAAAAAGAGTTTTTACACAAAGATTTGAATGCGCAAAAAGGGAAAAAGAGAAATAGAAAAGTTTATAAAAAAAATTGATACAAAAAAGGGTAGAAAGTTAGATGTAGAGTCAATAATATATAAAGGAAGGAAGAATTATCGGTCTAAAAGTTTCTTTTTTCTGAAAAATGTTGCTCTGTGATGACCTGTTTCTTCACACCATTCCTTACAGGCGGACTTTATATCGTGCGACTTTGCGACTAACTCCTTTAATAATGAGATGTTTGGATCTTGAAATAACATCTCGTTAGCAAAATCTTGCCATACGGCTCCTGAAGTCTTCAAATTTGATAGGATAACTAATGTCCTTATACTCAAATTTTCAGTAGAATTATCACAATTTACTGCCACATAGTCTGTCACACTGACATCAATACCTGCATCTTCCTGGACATCCTTAAAGATTTGTAGCTTTTCTTTAAATGTAAAGTCAAATGTTATGAAAGCAGAACGATTTAAAATGGGTTTAAACCCAGGCAAATCATCATTTAGAATTAATATGAGGTTGGCTTCTAATTCAAACTCTTCTGGGAGATGATATTTTTCTAAAATATCACTTGTACTATTCCATTGCACTATTCTATCTTTCATTAAGTTATTACACGCACCTTTTAGAATAGCAATTATCTTTTTATCTTCTACATGAACATCATCAATTACTAAAACTTGTCTATTTCTATTCTCATAAAGAAGTTTGTAGAAAGCTAAAGGGGTTGAATAAGTATTAATGTATTTATAGTTAACTTTATTATTGTCCATAAATTGTTTAGTCATAAATGACTTACCAAATCCTGGCAGCCCCCGTTCTACTAGAAGATTTATAGTTCCATCTGTAATTGCTTTTAATCCTTGTTCCAATAACTTATATTTTTTATGTTCAATCATCTTGCCCTCTAATTTTTTTTACTTCTTTCTATATTCAACTTCAGTGATTTTATCTTTGAAAATTATCCTGATGATTTGTGTGCAGTTTTCATCTGCCCAGTCATCTAATTCTTGCATAGTTGTAGAGAGGGGGAATATCCTTGTAGATCTAAGCTCTGCTTTATTTTCTATATCAATAAAAGATCCTTCATCATAGATTATTTGTTCAGTCATTTTGATTTCTCCTTTAGTTTCTTATTTTCTTCTTGAACTTCCATAAGGGTTTGCATAAGAATAGATTGAGTCATACTTTGAACCATCATCTCATCCATCTGTTTTTTATATTTTCTCTCTTCCCTACATTTCTTACATTGACATCTTTCACACATTGTTTTCATTTCTTCACCTTTTTAGATTTACATTGAATTCCAAAACATCGTCTTCCCCTGTGTTCTGTGATAAGAACATCTACAGGGCTATGAGATCCCGCAGTTCTTATAATGGTATATTTTTCTTTAGGAAAGTTTTCTTTTAGAACTTTCATTACAAGATATTCAAATCGTCTTCCTGCTTCATAATTTGTGTTTGTCATTTCTTAAACTCCTCTTTAATTATATCTTGCATTAGCATCCAATCTATTAAATCAATATGAATGCCTTTAGTAAATATTTGCCCCCAAATATCATAACCCTGAGCATCATAGCAGAGGACTAATTCATTGAGCATTTGTTTTTTTGTTTTCATTGTTGTTCTCCTATTAGGTCTTTGTAATTTGTTCTATATTCTTTAACTGAATATCCTAGGTCTTCAAAGAAGTCTACTGCATTAAGAAAACGAGATTTTGCTTTTGTTCCTTCTTCATCTTTTAAATAGACTGCTTCAATTAGTAAGTCTTCTAAATATCTTCCAATTATTTGTTTTTGAAATTTTAATTCACTCATTTTATCTCCTTTTTTAGCTCTTCTAAATTATCTATATGAAATTTATGCATCTCTTTTTTTGTAATAGTATCTTCAAAATTACAAGACATTTTTAATATTTTACTTAAAGTAATTTCAGTATTAATAATCTTTAATATTTTTTCTCTTTCTGTCATCTTTCCTTGTTGAAGAAAGAAATTATTATTTTTATCTTGTTGTTTCATATTAGTTTATCTCCTGCTTTATCTTTGTAAGTCCATCATCAAAGTTCTCTGAATTTTTAGTTGTCATTTTGTTCGGTTAGCGTCTTCCTTCTTTTATTTATTAATTTAAAAATTAAGTATATAAAAGTTATTCCAAATATCATTAGAATGTCTAAGGTAATAAACATACTAAAGAAATCATAAACCTCTCCACTTTCCATATAGAAGATTAATTCTCTTAGCATCTCTGGTCTACTAAATCTTGCGATATATATTAAAGTAGCAAAGATACTTCCTAGAAAAAAAGTAATCAGATAGGGGTATCCTTTTTTTATTATCTTATTTGGATTTATCATTTTGATGCCTTGTCTTTAGATAGTTCTTTTAGTTTTTTAAAGTATTTGTCATCTTTCTTTCTGTGTTGCATTTTCTCTTTGGATGGCGAAGATTCTCTTAAATATTTATAATCAAAGATTATATCATTAATAAATCTATATGGAGTTATAATAAACCAAAAAAATGATTTAATAACTTCAATGAAACATAGAGTGGGTTCGGTGCTTGGATAAAATGCGTTTCTCATAAAATAATCTGAAAATCCAATTATATAAATCATTATCAATATAAGTTTTATCATTGTCCTTTCTCCTTATTATTCTTTGAAGTATATTTATTTATTTTCCATTGCAGCCCATGAAGTTGCGATGGCGTGTTCAGGGTTTGCTTTAGTATAAATTCCAGTAGTATCTAATCTGCTATGGCCCATCATTTGTTGAACAATAGGCAATGGTACATTCAATACATTTGCTTGATAGTTTCCAAAACCATGTCTCAAAGTATGAAAGCTCATTCTCTTTCCAAGTATCTTTTTACTAAGTTGAGTAAATCTATATTGGACAGTTCTTCTAGGTATTTTTATTGGTAAAAGATTAAGCATGATTTCTTTAAATGCAGGAGGTACAACTGTGGTCCGCCACTTCTTTCCTTTTGCATCATCTAATCTTATTTGATGTTCTGAAAGTTTAACCATCTCTTTTGTTAATTGTTTTATTTCTGTTCCATCTTTTCTTTTGTAACCCAAGATTTCACTTATCCTTAATCCAGATCCAAACCCTAGAAGAATACAAAGTTTCATTCTTTTATTTTTTTCTGCAAGATACAATCTCTTAAATTCTTCAAATGAAATAAAACTTATTCTCTTTTGTACCATCTTTTATGTAACTATACTAATATTATGCAATAGCAAGTATTTAAAGGTTTGCATATTAGATATGTTTTGTGCAATACAATCACACATAATATAACAACATCCTCCTGCTTAAATTCTTATATTTCTTCTTACATTGAAAGCGATCTATCTCTATACATTTAATCTCACTATACTTTAGAAGCTGTGCTATGTGCTTCCTAATAGCTCTAGGACTGTTATTTGTCATTGATTCATAAATCTCTTTAAGTCCAACTGGTTCTTTCTGTTTGCCTAAATAATTTAATACTTCTTCTTGACTCAAAATTTCACCTCAATTCTTCCAGGAGATACTGGAGATTTTCTTATTATAATCTGCTCTTGATTAAACTCTAATGCATCACCTTGATTTGTACTACACAAGCATGTGCTAAGATTATATTTCTTTGCTCCAAACACTAATGGATCATTATTGTATAAATCATAATGTTTGAAAACCATATATGCACAAAATGTAGTAGTGCATAAAATACCAATTAATAAAAAATAAATTAAAACCCTACCATCCATTTTATTCTTCTTTCTGAATATATTCAACAAGCATCTTTAACATTTGATTATTTTCATAAACTAATCTGTTAATATCTGCTTGAGTAGGAAAAATAGGATAACCAACAACAGGAGGTTGAGCTGGATCTTCTTCAGATTTATCTTTGGATTCTTCAGCAGCTTCTTCAGATTCTTCTGTAGGAGTTTCCTTTTGCATTGTTTCTTTTATCTCAGATTCAACTTCTTCTATTGCTTTCTTTTTCTTTTGTTTAAAAACCATATTACTTATTCTTATACCTCCTTTCATCATATAAATCATGAATTTTTTTAAATAATTATTCATTTGTTTTCTTGATAATGTTTATACCATTTAATTAAAAAATAAACTAACAAAAATCCTAGGATAATAAACCCTGGAATAAATCCGATTGTTATATTCTCTATCATTCTTTTTGCTCCTTGATTTCTGCTAAATCTTCTTTAATTAAATCTCCTGCATCCTTAACGCATTTATAATGTGATACTTGGCAACATTGTCCACAGAAAGATGCATAATATTTCTTTTGCCAAAACCAAACTATTCTATTACAATATGCACAGAAAATATTTGTTTTCATTTGTTTCCCTCAATTTGTTTTTTCATTTTGATTGTTATTTGTGAATATAAAGCCCAGCAACATCTGGGCAAGATAATAAAAATGGTGTCTTGGAAAAGACTATAATTTATGCAGTTACAATTGGCACAACTGTATACTTTGTATCGTCTTTAGTTGTTCCACTTCTAAGAACTTTAAAGTTCTTAACATTTGAATTATCTCTCAAGATAACTTGTAACTGTTGAATAACAGTAACTGGCACTCTGTACTTCTCATCCTTAACAATAATAACTTTTTGTTTGATAGTTTTACCATCATACTCAAATTCATCATCTATTAAGTCTAAGTCTGTACTAACCATTGCTAAGTCTGATATAAGTTTAGTCTTTGGACTTGGCTTATAGTTTAGTGCTTCTTGGCTTATTTTTGACATGTTTATTTTTACCTCCTGTTTATTATTTATTTGATAAATTTATTTTACTTTCTCCTTCCCTGTCCTGTAGATTTTGGAGTTTTACATCCACCTCTACCTTTATTAGCTCTTACGCCTTTTCCACTTCCGTCTCGTTTTGGTGTTCCTTTTTTTGCCATTATTTTTCACCTCCTTTGATTTGTTTAGCTTTCATAATCCAACCACTTGACATATCATCCCAGCTATTAGAAACAACATCCCAATAATAAATATCCAATTACTTATCTTTTTTATGTTCATTCTTTTGGGTCTTGAAACTATCCTATCCTTTCCACCCTTTCCTGAAATAATTTTAATAGAACTATCTGAAACTTGTTCTTTCTCTAATGGTGGAACTCTCCAAATTTCTGCACCTGAAGGCT
>Ga0207997_1000569_pt1 | contig 18847 bp, 27 predicted proteins | sample AntAceMetag02UKN_FD_184777 | JGI IMG/M metagenome (GOLD analysis project Ga0207997, IMG submission 184777) | Saline lake microbial communities from Ace Lake, Antarctica - Antarctic Ace Lake Metagenome 02UKN (SPAdes) (version 2) | ecosystem: Environmental > Aquatic > Non-marine Saline and... | reverse complement strand
ACCATCAGAAGAATTACTAAGTATTTCTACAATCTCATTAAATACATGGACAAATATAATTATTGTAAGAAATAGTTCAGGTAACAGTGTTAAAATGTATATAAATGGAACTTTAGATAAAAGTGGGGTAAGATTTGGAAAAGTAGGAGATTCTTCATCATTTACTTCCATTGGTAATAGGAGTTGGTATGGTGGACCAAGTTTTGAAGGAAAAGTTGATGAGTTATATTTTTGGAAAAACAGAATATTAACACAAGAAGAAGTAACTAATTTATCAACAGGAACATTTTTTTATCCTTTTGGAAATCCTGTTGCGATAGTGGGAGATTATATCTCTCCTACTCCTATAAATAATGATTTTATTAATATAAATAAATTTACAGTTAATGTTTCTGCAAATGCAACACAAAGTAATATTTCCTCTTTTACTTTTAATTTATGGAATACCACCACAGGGTTAATACTAGAATCTCAAACTTTAGAGTTTGGAGAAATAGATAGTACTTTTGCAAATTACACATTTTATAATCTAGGTAGTGGTGTTTATACTTACAACGTAACTATTAATAATACTAAAAATATTAATGTAACAGTCTTAGCGAGAAATATTACTGTAGATTTAGTTCAACCTTATATTACTAACATTAATTACACTCCATCTAGGGTTTGGTTTAATGAACTAGTAACTGGTTCTTTTAATATTAGTGATGGTAACTTATTTGCATATAATATAAGTATAAATGGTGAAAATATTTCTTACGCTAGTAATCTTACAATAACAGAGGTAATTTATAATTTAAGCTATTCAACTGATTTTTTAAATCCAGGAAATAATACTTTATCTGTTTGGAGTGCTGACGGACACACTGCCAAAGAAATAAAAGAGTATGACACTAAAAAAACAAGCAAGAACAAAATAGTATTTAATAAAAAGAATAATGAGATTTCTATTGAACCAAAGGATATAACACTAATGGAGAAAGTTTTTAATAAAGGTTTTACATTACAAAAAGAAAAAGATAGATATAAATTCAGCTATGAGTATTCAAAGGAAGATTTTAAATATTCTTTTATTGTTAATACTGAAGAACCTGCTTTTATTGTAGAACGAGAAGATACCTTATATAAAAAATGGATAGTTTCAGGAACAAACTGGATTGATTTTTATAGTGATGATTTAGATAGTTCAAAGGTAAAAATAGAATACTTAGATGATACCAATAAAAAACTAGAAGTAACAGTTTATCCTAAGAAGGGGAATATAAATAAAAAAATAGAGTTTCAAAGTTTTGGAGACTTAAACACAAATGAAGTAAATTATACTCTTTATGTTATTAATGGAACTTTTACTTATAATGATCCTGTTGTAACTGGGACACATAACAGTTATAATTTAAGCTTTGATACTACTGGTTTACCAATAACCACTTTAAACTTAACGATTGGGTTCAATTATAATGGTACTACTTATTATCCTAATATAACTACTTCAACAAATTTAATCAAGTATAATGTTACTGCAATTTCCCCTTATGTAAATATAAGTTCAAATGTTTCATTCTACTGGAATATTACCCTTACTAATCATAGCATAAAACAGTTCAATCTGAGCCATTTAATTACTCCTATTACTATAAATGTAACCTTAAAAAATACTGAGACTGGTAATGTAATTTATGATAATGTAAGTGTTGAGTTTTATATGTTGGATGCAAGTTACACTAATTTAATTTCAACAACTAATGGGAGTGTATTATTAAGTGGTGTTCCGGTGGGTGATTTACGGATTAGTGCAACTAGTTCATTATATACTACTTCAACACAATTAAACACAATAACAAATAATAATAACTCTTATTTCTATACTGTTTATATGTCAAATAAGACTAGTACAGGTTTAGGTAAACTGTATGTTTATATCCAGGATGAAGATTATTATGCTATAAAAGGGTCAGACACAAGGCTTTTGAAGTACTTTAGTGATTTAGGTGAGTATCTTGAAGTAGAACAATGTTATTCAAATAGTAATGGGGAATGTGTATTTAATATCAATCTTGGGACTGATCGTTATATTGTAACATCTAGTGCAACATTAAATGGTGAAGTAGTTTCTGCTCAATCTTCAACAGTAGGGGACTTTTACCCAATAGATAATACCGAAATTGATTTATTTCTTAAATATCGCCCTGAGTTTAATCTTCCTGATGAGTGGGGATTATCTGTAACAGCTTACAATACTTCTTTAGTTGGTAATGTTAGTTATTTAAATGCTTACTTTATAGATAGTAACAGCAATAGTAACACTGTATGTATAAGGTTTGATTATGTTTTACAGTTTGTAAGAACCGAAGTAAGCAAAGAATGTACTACTGGGATTTCAGGGACTGTAGCTTTTACTAGCCCTGTACTTTTAGATAGAAATTACACTTATATAGCAACTATTTTTACACAAGATGAAGATAATAATGTTATCACAGTATATGAAACTTACCAATATGGTAAGCTACAAGGGTTCACAACATCATTTAGCGATTACTTAGTTCCAATAATTATAGTTATGATGGCAGGGCTACTTGGTTTATCAATAATGCTTAGAAACATAACTATCTTCCCAATTGGTATGATTGGTGTAGTTCCTATATCTATCTTTTTAAAACCAACATTATTTAATGGTTTGTTTGATAGTATGATTATTGTTTGGTGCATAGGTGTTTTATATTTGGCAAGAAAAAAATCAGGTAGTGAGGAAATCTAATGGGAAAATCATTTACTAATATTTGGTGGTTTGTAATTATGATAACTTTATTAGTAATATTTATCTCTTCAGTTAATATACTAGCTAGTATATATGTAAATAAGCCTGGGCTTGATTTAAGTAGTGAAAATTCAATCTATGCACAAAACATACTAAACATTAATCTTTCAGAATATACTGCAACAGATTTACAAGTACAGCAATCTACTGCCTATAACCAAAAAAATGATACTGGTGATACCAATAAAGATACTGCTTTAGAATTTTTCTATTCTCGGTCAATTTTTGGTGATATTGAATTAGTTGCTAAGGGTATTTATTCATTTCCCACTTATGTAGCCACTTTATTAAATATTAATAAGAATAGTATTAACTGGATATTATTTATACTTAACTTCTTTTGGCGTTTAGCAATAGTGGTTTCTGTATATTATGCAGTAAGGGGGATAGTTACATAAAATGCCTTTAACAAAAGTAGGATTAAATTTAACTGTACTGGAAAACTTAGAGTTGCCAGACTTCAATATAAGCAATACTTCTTCTCGGTTAATAGAGGAATTACCAGCTAAAGCTAATGAATATACTGGCGGTCATTTTGGAACAGTAATTATTTCTGCTTTATTTTTATATCTTTACTATATTTTAACTGACCAAGGAGTAGAATCTGATTTTAGGTTTTCAAAGATTAGGGGTTTAGGTATTGCTACTGGGATTTCTGGAATAATTGGGAGTGTTATGTTAATGCTAGATTATTTCACAAAATTATACCCTATTGTGTTTTGTATAGTTATTTTCATGTTATCTGTTATTTGGGTAATCAAGGAGGAGAACTAAATGGTAATAAGTGCTATTAAATGGATCTTTGTTTCCCTATTTAAGTCAGTAAAATTTGTAGTTTTGGGTGCAAGAAATACAACTGTAGGAATCAATAAAGCTTACAAGAGATATGATAATAAACGGAAGGATTTTAAAAGTTTTGAACGAAGAAATAACGAAAGAGAAACCGAAATGTATTAAAAGGGAAGAAATAATAATAAACTAAATGGCAAGATTCATCAGAAGCCCAACAAATGGAAGAAGTCAAAGCAGACGTTTTAATAAAAACACTAATGTTTCTCATTCAGATATAGGTATTGCTCGAGATATAGAAGAAAGAAAAAAAAATCAAGTAGAAGTAGAAAGACAATTAAATATTTTATCCAATTTACAAACTCATAAAGGTTCAAATTCTTCACAAGGTGAAGTAATTTCTAATCAAGGATATTCTTTTGTTTCTGTTGGAAGCCAAGGTGTTCCAGCAGGATTTAAGTTAGGAACTTATATAGAGTATAATCCTTCTACTAATGAGTTAATCACTAAAAGAACGGAAGCAGTAAGATATAATCGTTATGGTTTTCCAGTTCAACAAAAAACAACTATTTTAAAGAGGGAAACTTTACGGTTAGATTCTCAGGAAGTAGTTAATGCACTTAATTCTAAGATAAATTCAGGAAGCTTTGATACAAAAGGTTCAACTTCTCAGGAATTTGCACAAACACAACGGCAGAGATTGGTGGTTGAAGCTAATAGGCGTATTGCATTACTTAACTTATCATCTAATGAACGTAAAGAATTAGCAAAAGACCCTGTTGAAAAGAAGCGTTTAGAAAAGTTACTGGGTAAGAATTTTGCAAATAAGAGACAAATAAAAGCTTCTCAGAAAACTATTGAAGCTAAACAGTTTACTATGGATCAAGAAAGAAGGAAAGCAATAAACAGGCAATTACCAATTAATCAGAAATTAACCTCTTCAGAATATTTTAAAATTCCAGCAACAACAAGACTTACTGTTAGTGAAATAGTTACTTTAGCAAAAGCAGGAACTTTAAAGAAAGTAATTAATCAGACTAATAAAAAAAACAAAGGATATTATAACCAGTTTGATAAAAATTTGGTTGAAGAATTAGGTAAGAAAGAAAATTTAACAACAACAGAACAAAAGTTATTACAAACAGCAATAAAACGAGCAGTTAAGGTAGATCCAAAGTTTTCAAAGAGGGCAAATATAATTTTAGATAAATTAAATTTAAGAGCAGTAACTATTAGTACTATTGGTCAATCATTACAGAGAAAAGTAAACCAAGCATTAATGAATGATGAATTAGATAAACTCTCTTTTGATGAGATTTCTTCTATTTTAAGGGGAACAACTAAAGTGAGTAATAAATTAAATGATAAGCTTGATAATATTAGCTATATTAAGTTTCAAAGTAAACTAAAGATTAGAAAAACATTAAACGAACCACAAATGAAGGCATTATATCTTTACACACAAATAAAGAATAATCCTGGCGGATTAATGGATTTATCTGATATGAAAACTCTTTCTGCATTAAAAGACCAGTCAATGCTTTTAGAAACTGTTAAAAAAGCAAGAGTTAATATTACTTATAAGACAAGCAGTGGGAAAATAATAATAATTAGGTCAATACCAAACACATTAAAGATCGAAAGAATAGTAATTAATAAAAAAACTGGTGCAAGTAGAAAGTATACAATGTTCTCTCATAGGATTTTTGAAGAATTAGTTAAATTAAAAATAGTAGAATTACCTTCTAAGTTTAAATCTATTCTTGGGAGGAAATTTGATGGAAATGTAGTTAAATTAATATACTGGATTGGAAAAGAGTTGGGTGCTGGGGTTGCTGAGTTTTATGTTGATTTAGGTACTGGATTAGCTAAAAATCTGATAGTAATTATTGAGGGGTTAAAAACAACACCAACAGCTTTAAGTTTATTAATTCAACAGAAAAAAATAAAGAATGAATCTATAAAAATACGAGCAAGTATTAAAAAAAACAAAGGTAAAATAAGTAGGGAAGATGAAAAAAGGTTAAAAGACTTAGTTAAAATGCGAGAGCAAATGGAAAGAACTTTTAATAAATTAAGTTCAAAGTATGATACATTAAAACATTTTTATCTTCAGGAAGATGCAAAGCTCTTCAGGATTGTTGGTCCATTAATTGCAGTTACAGGTTTAGTTGGTGCAGTAAGTAGTTCTTTAGTTGCAAGTGTCTCCCCAAGTTTAACAAGGATTGGTGTTGGTGTAGGGAAGATTGTAAAATATTCATTCAGGGCTTATGGGGGTTATACTAGTTGGGTTCAGGCTTACCAATTTTTAAACCATCCAAGCCCTAGAAATTTAGGTAGGCTAACTTTCTTTGTTTACCCAACTTATAAGGGTGGTTTATTAGCATTAAGAAGATTAAGTCCAAATTATATGGCTAATGTAAGAAACGTAAAACCTGCTTTAAAAATAATAGAACAAATTAAAAAAGTACATCTAAACTATATTAAAGTTTTATCAGGAAAGCTAAAACAAGAAAGTGTAAGTAAGGTTAGGAAATCAATACTAAAAGATTTGGCAAGAAGTAAAGCTGAAATTAAAAGTTTAAATCATCAAATAAGTAGTTTAAAATCACTTCTAAAAGATGGGAGAATTTTACAGTCTCAAGATTTTGCAGATACAATTGAGTTTAAAGATTTAAAAAAATTATTGGGGAAAAAAATAGATTTAAACCACGTTTCACCCGAAGAGTTAGGGAAATTATTTGGTGCAAAAGGAATGAAACAAGCAACAGAGCAAGAAATATCTAAATTAATTTTAAGTAAGGCTAGGGGAAAGATTAATGAACCTTTACCATCAAAGATTGGAAAATTACCTATTAAAAATAAGTTTGACAAAGCATTAGTGGATTTGTTTAAAAAATATAAAATTGTTTTAGGAGGGGGTACTGCAATTAATCTTAAATCCAAATCTAAGTTTAGACGTTCTACTTCTGATATTGATGCAAAGATAGGTGGCAATAAAGCTAAAAGAGTATTAACAGAATTAGCAAATAAATGGAATAAACTTAATGGTAAGAAACTATATGATGTTAAACCAGGGGGACATCCTGGAACATATAAACTAATAAATATTTTAACAAAAGAAATTTTAGTTGAGATAACAAACACAAAAAATCTAATGAAACTTAAACCTTTAATGAACAGTCAAGGTATTTTAATTGAATCTAATTTAGCTTCTGTAATGGGTAAAGCTGGTGCATTAAGTACTGGAGAAAGATTTGCAAGAAAAGGTATGAAAGATTTACGTGATATATTTAGGATAACAGAAGGAAGAGTAACATTAAAAATTAAAGATATTTTCAAAAAATGGAAAGACCCAAAAGATATATTTAGGGTTATTGAAAAGGCTGATTTAGGAAAAGATAGAAAGAAGTTCTTAGAAAATCATTTTTATTGGGCGGTCTTTGAGGTATTAGTTGGTTATGCTGGGAAGGGTTCAGATAGAGTTAAAGGGAACTATCTTAAATATATTATTGGTAAAATTACTGGTAAGATTAACCCATCTATATTAAGAGTTGAGGGTGTAGAATTAAAAAAACCACCTAAATATTTATGGGATAAAATTTTGAAAGCTTCAAAATTAACTTTAAAACAACAAAATGCATTAAGAAGAGAATATAACACTTGGGCTAAGAAAAACAAAGGGGGAATACTATTACCACCTAAAGGTTCTGCTTTAGGAAGAGGGGAAAAAGAGGCTATTTCTATTGTTGATTCACTCTTAAGAAAGTATGGTAAGCGTACAACTTACGATTCAACTCTAAACAAACTAATGAATATTTATCTAGTTGAAGCAATAAAAAACCCATCTATTGCAGGTAAGAAGGACATTAGTTTTATTAAGAAAATAATTCAAGCTTATGGTAAAGACACATTTAAACAACTAAAATTAAGACTAACCAGTAAAGATTATTTAGACGCTAATATTAAATCTATTATAAAAAAAGGGAAGAACTTAGGTAAACAGGATATGAATAATTTAGGTTCAAGAATAAAAAAGGTATATTCTGTCTTAGTGAATAGAACAAAGTTAGAATTAAAGAAGTTAGTAAATGATTTAGCAAAAAAGAATATAGATAAACAAGGAACATTAAAGAAAATAAAAAGCTTAAAAGGAATATTAAAAGAACTTGGTGTTAGGGTAAAATCAAATATTATTAAACGGATAAAAAATAATTTAAAGAAAAAAGAAGTAAAAACTAAAACTAGTAAAACGAAAAGTAAACGTAGAACAAAGGATGAAATTGAGTTAGAAAAATCAAAAAACAAACTAATTGAGTTAGAAAAAGAACTAAACAAATCAATAAGTACTAGAAGAAAAGCAACAATTAGGCAAAGAGTAAAGCTATTAAGAATAAAAATACAGCGAGTAAGGTCAAGAATAATTAAACAAAGAAAAATAAAAAGAAGAATTACAAACAAAAGGAAAACAAACAAAAGAAAAAGGGTTATTAGAGCTAAAACAAGAAAGGTTAGTAGGAAATCAAAAAGAACCACTAAAAATAGGTCAAGAACAACTACCGCTAGAACTATGATTAGTAGAAGTCCAACTAGGGTAACAGTAAGAAAAACTGTAAGAAAAAATAGAACAACTAGGGCTAGAAAACAAAGAGTTACAAGAACACCCAGAAAGACAAAAACACCGAAAACACCGAAAACTCCAAGAATCCCTATTATTCCTCTATCTGTACAGAAAGAACGTAAGAAAAAGGGTTATGGTTATTCAGTATTTGTTAAGAAGCGTCGTAATCGTCGTTATACTGCTGTTAAGAACTATGTTTTATCTAATGCACAGGCTATTAACTTAGCTAGATATATTGCAGATAACACCCCTATCGCTTCGTCTAAAGTTATTCCAGTAAAGAAGAAGATCAATAAGATATTCAAAAAGAAAGTAAGTTCACAAAAATTCAGGAAACCAAAAGGAAAGAGTAAGCTAGGTAGGGGTATAGTTGTTGAGAAACGAAAGTATAGGATTGACACTGCTGGTGAGAAAGCTGGTATTACTGTTAAAGGTCTTTTATCTAAGCGTGGTTTGGTTAAGAGTAAGTCCAAAAGGAAGAAACGACTAGTGCCTAAAAAGAAGAAATCTAAGGCTAAAAAGCGTAAAGTTAAATCTAAAGTAAGAAAAACAAAGCGGAAGAGCAGTAAAAAACGCAAAAAATAAGACTTCTTTTTAATTAATTAATTCTATTTGTCCCTATTGCTTCCCCTATCTAACACTAAGCTTATATAGTAGTTATACTTCTTAATGTCCAGTTGATATAAAAAGCCTTTGGAGGTTAAGAAAATGGAAACACAAGAAAATATGTTTAAGCGTTTTATTGATGAGGTGGCTATGCAGGAATACGGCTTATCCACTGGAATACTTCTAATAAGTGCTTGTAATGGTGAAAGATTATGACTGAGATAATTTGTAAGTGTGAATCTTGTAGAAATACAACTAAGCTAATAAAGGTACGAAAAGAACGTGCATATTTTGAATGTTCCATGTGTAACTGTTTAAACACTTTGGAGTGGGTGACTGAAAATGTATCTAAGTATAAATGAAATTAATGTAAGAAGAAAAGAAGTTAATGATAGTAAAGAAGCTTTACTTAGAAGTCAAGATGATTTAAGTATCAATCTTTCAAAGCTTGAAAGTGAATTAAAGGTATTGGATGCTATGAATGAGTTACATAGGGCAAATAATCGGGTGAAGATAAATGAATAAAATAAATAATGAGACAAATATTTTACTTCAGTGTTTTTTTGGTTGCTTAACTGGATTTATAGTAATTATTTTTGTTTTGTATGGTTATGATCAAGTAGTTCATTATGAGACTTTAACAACAATACATACATTTACAGGGAATGGGGTAGCTGAATTTCCAGCTTCTGCTAAAATAATATGTGAAGAAGGATTAGTTGTTGATGATTTATCTTTTTTAGGAATAGGGTCTAAAAAAATTTATGGGTGTTTAGCACTGATAAACAATACTTGTTCAGGTACAGGAAAGTTGTGTCTTATAGAAACAAAAGAGAGGGTACATAAAAATGAATAAAATAAATGGAAATGTTGAAGCTTATTCTGTTGCTAAGAATGGAATTAAGATTAATGGTAGTTGGTACAATGTAAAAGGTAATGCTCAGGTAATGCTTAAAGAGATTAAGATGGGTTCTTCTGTTGAGTTGTCTATTCTTGAAGGTACTGAGAAGGATGTTAGCTTTATTAAGATTTTAGGGCAATCTATACCTAGTAAATCCGTAAATCCTGTATCTAAGGATGATTATTGGGCTAATAAAGAAAAAAGAGAGATTAGTTATCAACAAACAATTGGTAATTGTGCTAGTTTGAATACTGCTTTAGAAATTCTTAAAATGAGTAATTATGTTGGGAAAGATGCTGGTAGTGTTCTTGCTGATGGTCAAAACTTAGCAAAAGAGATAAAGTCTTGGTGTGAAAAATGAGTTTAAAAGAAATGTGGAAAATAAATAAAGCAAGAAAGATTATCCAGAAAATGTTTAAAGAATTAAAAGAAGCCGATATTCTTGATGAAGCTGGTATGTCTCATGTAACATCTACTTTAATTGAAGCAATAGGTCCAAGTAAAGAAACTCTACTAGATGGAAGTGCTAATTCAAAAGATAAGATTGAATATTTTGGAAAGAGATTAAGCATTGAAGCAAAGGCTAACATTTTAGATCAGTTATATACTAAAGCTGAGTTATTTAAGGGGAGTGATGAGTGTTGTAAGAGTTTTCTTCGTGAAATAAAGAACTTGGTGGGCTAAGATGATCAGTAGGTTAGGCTTAAACATAAATGGCGTTTGTTTTTTTCCTTTAGCTAGGAATTTATATTGGGTAAGTAGCTTAGGTCGTCATTATTACACTGACTTAGAGAATGAAACTTGCAATTGCAGGGGTTGGATGTGCCACAAAGTAAAAAAAGATTGTAAGCATTTATCTGCTTTAAGGAAGAGGTTTGAAAGATGAATTGGGAAACATATAAAGGCTTAAATGAAAAAGAGATTGCTTATTTTAATTTTAAATTCAACAAAAGGTTAAAAACTTTGGTTTATGTGTGTGTATTCACGATTTATGTTATTATTATAGTAACTTTATTTCCCATTTCAATAGCTTTATTATCAACTCAGGGTGGTTTATTTAGTTATTCTGCAACTTTATTTACTGAACTATTTGTAACTCTTGTAAGAGGGTCAATTCCTATCTTTACAACATTTATCATTATTGATTTAATGCTATATATTTCTAATGGGTATAATGGCAAGAAATGGTTAGAGGAACGAATGAAGGAGAAAGAGGTTAAGAATGACGACTGCTGAAACAAGCAATTCAAGTTATCACCAGTTAATAGATAACGATTCACTGAACGAGCAACAAGCCCTATTATTTAAAGCTGTTTTATCTAATCCTGGCTCAAATGCAAGAGAGTTAGGGGATATTACTGGTTTAGAAATTAATGCCGTTACTGGGCGTTTAAATGAACTTGTGAATGACTTTCAAGTAATAGATATTGATGCCTATAAGCGAAGGGATGAACATACAAATAGGCTTACTCAGTGTTATATTCCAGGTAAACCAAAATCTAGTATAAAAAAGAAAGATTTTCTTACTGAGGTTGAGTTATCTAAATTATTTAAGTTAATGGGTAAAGCAAATGATTTTCAAAAACAAAAAATAAAGGAGAGGGTTGATTCATGGTAGATTTTAAAGTAAAAATACAACTAGAAAAGGATGAGGATATTATGGTTTTAAGAAATCTCATTGAGAGATATTTACCAAGTGCTGAGTTTGAAATAGTTAGTAAATACATTATTCAGAGGATGAAACGTAATGATCGTTTAGTTAAGATGCTTAATGAGATTATACTTAATAAGAGAATAACTACATTTCAACTTTATAAGAAATTTAGAGGACAGGGTATGAACTATAAACTTATTCAGAGAGATTTAATGGTTCTAGCTTTGCAGGGTAAGATTACTATTAAGAACCATAAAGGAAGTGGTGGTAACTATAATGTGATTGAAGCGAGGTTTTAGTAATGAGAAATTTTAATGAATTGAGTAAGAATTTTGAAGAAGAATTAGTTGAAGTTCCCAGAGAGAAGCTTAATAAATTATTAAGTTGGTTGTATGATAATCAGATGTTAAGTTTTGAAGGAAAGCGTTTTGAAGCATATTACCATAAAGTATCTAATAATCGGGTGAAAAAATGAGTGATGATATTCCAAACAGTGAGTTATTTTGTAGTAAATGTGGTCATAAGGGACTTAAACGAAAGAAGGTAGCTGGTGAAGTTCATTTAGTTTGTGGTAGTTGTAGCTTGGCTCATGTTGATACTGCTTCAATGCGTGAAATACTGAAGAGAAAGAGGTTTTAAAATGAATAAGGTTAATGTAATGGAATTAAGGAAGGGCATGGATATGTTAGATAATGCTTTTCATTTTAAGCTAAATGTAATAAAACTCAATGCCAATAACACTTATGAGCATGAAATTGCAAAGTGCATTTTAGCTTTAGAGATACTAAAGAGTGGTAAGAACTTTTATTCTGAAGCTATATTTAAGAATAATAAACGTGCTGATATTTTCCTTCCAGAAGAGCAAGAAGCCCATGAGATCCTTAAGAGTGAAACTAAGGAAATGTTTGAGAAGAAGGTTTATCCAGTAAAGACTTATCCTCACTATTCAAAAGACCAGGTTTTATGGTTCTTTGAGCAAGTGGGTATAAATCAAAACGAGGAAATTGCAAAATGGATAAAAAAGCATGATGATTCTTCAAAAGAGGAAGCTTATTTGTTTGTTGCAAAAGAGGAGTTAGAAAAGTATTTAGGTGTAAAGGAAGGTTTTTTTAACTAAGAATAGCCCTATCCCTAGCCCTATTTAACACTAAGTTTAAATATAACCTTTATTTAAGGGTATTTAGGTAAAATCGACAAAATCTTACCCATATTGTATAACACCACAAACACACACCTTTCCCCCCTTATTGTTTCCACACATTAAGGGGATTTTTTAATCTTTCATCCAAAGGATATGAGAACAACCTGAGCAAGTTGTTAAAAGGCTTTTAATTTAAAATGGATCAAGCAGAACTTCTAAAACAGTGTAATATTGATATATCCTTACTGGAAATGAAAATAAAGCAGTTTAAAGACGATATTATTCTAAAGGTGGTAAGGTCAGAATCACAAAGAGAACTAGTCCACAAGTTATTTTATGAGCGTTTTCTGAGCAAGAATATTAAGTTATAATCTATCTGTCCCTATATATCCCTTTAATTGCCACTATGTATAAATAGGAGTAAAGTAAAAGTAAAAAAATGGAAACAAAAAAAAGTAAAAAAAAAGATTTGTACTTTACTATACTATCCATGTTAAAAGATGCTTCTGGGTTAGTTAAGATACGTTCTAAATTGGGTATATCTAAACAGTCTTTATACTACTATTTGTCGTGCCTAGCTAAGGAAGATTATATAATTAATAAAGGTCATGGAGTTTGGGAAGTAAAAAAAGATTTTGAAGTAAAAAAATCACCACAAGGCACTAAAGACCTTTTATATAGTGGTGGCATAGAAGAAAACGACATAAGGGGTCATGCTTTCATGGTTACTCTAAGGCTTCCAAAGATACCTAACTGGGAAAAACGGAAGAAGTATTTAGATAAAAAAGAAATCCAATATGCTACCTTACATAATCTAGGGAAGGGTCAAAAAATACTATTAGGCAGTTCAAACTTCCATATCAAGTCAAAATCAATCGTTTTATATGAAAATAAAAGCTTCTTTGAGAAAACAGCAATAAAAAGTAAATCTTCCTTCGCAGAGTACTATTTAAAGAAGATTCAACGCTTAGAACGTATCTTTGGCGTTTCCTTTAAGCGTAATGGTAAGTATTGGTTTAAGTTATGCAGAGAACATTATGGGCTTGTTAAGAACACCTGGGCGAAACAGGTAAACAAAGATAAGGAAAAGATTACTGTTTATGATGAGTATGGGCTTTGGTTTTCTATTGATAATTCTTTAAACCTAAATGAAGCTGAGGTAATGAGTACTCCTGAAGATAAAACTGTTGAGGTAACGCACTTTGTTCAAGGTTGGATGAATGACCATAAGAAACATGAGTTTAAGGTTGGTGCTTCTTATGTTGTAGATCGTTTTAATACTGTAGCTGATTCTATTGAAGGGCTTATTAAGGTGCAGGAAATGTACTCAGAAAACGCTAGAAGCCACGTTGCGGTAATTAGATCATTGGGATTAGCTGTAAATGAATTGCGTGATGAAATAAAGAAAATGAGGGAAGAAAAATGAAATCCTCTACCCACTAAAGTAGGTAGTTTCGAAAAAACAAAAGAAAAAATGGTAAAAACAAAACAAACTAATCTGGGTGATTTCAATGCTTGAAATCAACAAGATACATCAAGGCGATTGCCTTGAGCTTATAAAAAATATTCCTGATGATTCAATAAACTTAGTTGTTATTGACCCACCATATAATATTGGAATTGATGAATGGGATGATATTGAAAATTATTATGAGTGGATGAAAGAAGTATTTATTGAAATAGAACGAGTTTTGAAAAATAGTGGTTCTTTGTATTTTTTTCATAATAATTTTTTAAAGATGGTTGAATTACAAAATAAAATAAATCGTAATACACGATTAAATTTTAAACAAATGTTGATATGGGATAAATTTAATGGTACAAAAGCAGGGGATTGTGGAAGAGTTAGTAAAGGAATTAATAATTATCCTAAACAGGCAGAATATATTCTATATTACACTATGTTGAAAGGGAATGAACCTTTCGGAAACGAGAACATCAGAGATTATTTTAATTGTGAAAGAAATAAGATTAAAGAAAGTTTAATAAGTATAAATAGAAAGGCATTTGGGGCAACTGATGGAAAAGATGGCATGGCTGGAAACATTCTAAGTCCATATAAGAAAGGTTGGTCTTTCCCATCAAAAGATAAATATACTAAACTTCAAGAAACGTATGGGATTTGTAATACACCTTATGATGAATTAAAAAAAGATTTAAAGGGAAAAAGTAAGATAACAATATTCAATTGTCAAGGAAATGCGAGTGTGATGCAATTTCCACACGAAAGTCCTAATGGACATATAACTCCTAAGCCAATAGAGTTATTAAAAAATTTAATTAAAACATCAAGTGAAGAAGGCGACCTAATTCTTGATTGTTTTATGGGTAGTGGTTCTACTGCTCTTGCTTGTCAGCAAATAAATAGAAATTTCATAGGTATTGAAAAAGAAAGTAAATATGTAGAAATTGCGAATAAAAGACTTTCTCAAAAATCTTTATTTGAATTACACAAACCAGAGGTTGATAGATGTTTGCCTCTGGATGATAAACAAGAAGGAGGCAACGGCATTCCTCCCACTAATGAATTAGTGGGTATCCTGCCTAAAATTATATGAATAAACAAGAATTAATACAAAAATGTGAAACTGTTATGAATAGAAATTATTGTAACGGAGTATCAATTAATCAGGATTCTATTAGCGAGAGCAATAAGGATGTTAAATTTCATATAGATTATTCAGTACCAAGAAAGATATTAGAAGGAAATTCTGAGCAAATATTCTATATCAAGTTAAAAAATGTTGGACTAATTAGATTATCTAAAAAAGGAGAAGTTTTAGGGCACAGTTCAGCAGAAGATTTCATACAAGAGAGTATCCAAGCATATAAAGAGATTTTTGAGAAAAAAGAAAGATTTATTGTCAAATTATTTGCAGAAAATTTAATCAAACTTGAACAAATTCATATCTCTTTAACTCCATTGAGAAAAGTTTTAAGAAAATTGAAAGAAAGAGATTACTCCGTTGACAATAAAAAAAGGAATTTTTCGGAAAATGAAATTAAATATTTGGATTTTCTGACTTCAATTGGTTATATTCGTAAAGAAGCCAATCTTTATACTCTCGATAATGATTATATAAAACAATTAATTCCAAATTTACAAAAAATAAGTAGAGAAGAACAAATTGAAAAAATAACAGCATGTATTTTTGGAGAAAACTTTTTCTACATAATAGCTGAAATGAAAAATACATCTATTGTACCTTATATAGGAATTATTGCTACAATGTACGGATTAACTTTAGAAATACAAGATAATATCAAGTTAGGTTTAGGTGAACTTTATAGACTCTATAATGAGCATTATTTCTCAAGTCAAGATGAAAGTAGTTTTCAGGACAAAATTTTAGATATGACAAATAAAGGTTTAGTTTCTTATAACGAGGAAAATCGTTCTATATCATTACCCAAAAGTGTTTTTAAGATATTGATAGATAATTTCAAACTTAATTACAAACAACATCAGCTTTGTTAGATAATATTAGAATTGCTTGTTTTTTATCATAGACAAAACTCTCCCATCATTTTTTTAGAACTCCCCCCTTCTTTAATATAAATTTTTGAGCGTAGCGAGTGTATATGTCTGAAAGACCGAACTCCCCCCCTTTTGCTTCTTTTTCTAAAAGAAGAGAGAACTTAAACACAATTGAACTTAACTACTAAATTAGTACATATAGTTTAAGAAATCCCGGACTTTTTCTTTATAAATCTTACTTTTTGGTAGCAAAAATGTTGTAGGAAAGGCGAATAAATCCCACTTCTTAGTGAGCTGTTAAGTTAACGTCAGTTAATAAACTGTAGGGAAAGTATTATATACTCATTGAAGAATCTTTACATATGACTCATTTTAGAAGTTTAAAAGATGAATTCAAAAATAATGATTTAAAAGTAGATATTATATTGGTTACATTAGTTGCTATTACTTTATTTGCAATTTATTTAATGATTCTAGTTTTTAATTAATTAATTACATCTTTTATCTAAATTATACTTCTTTAATTCTTTTTGTTCAATAATAAATATCAAGTTATCTTTTTCAATTATAATATTATCTAAATTACAATTCTTATTAGTACTGTTTAGATTATAGGCTATTCCTGTTTTATTATCAGCCACATAAGATACAGCTTTATTTGGATTAAACTCAATTTTTAAGATAGCTGTGCTAACACTTAAGAAGATAATTGAAACTAATAGTCCTAAAGTTATCGTTATTTCTGCTCTTTTATTCATTTTAATTATAATAATTTTAGCTGACGTTTACTTTACAGCTCACTTCTTAGAAACATTTAAATAGTACATAGTGTATTGAGTTCACTATGGATACAAATAACTTAGAAAGGCGTAACATAAAAGTTAAGCTCAAAACTTACAATAAGTTGAAAGCAAAGGGTTTTTATGGGGAAACAATGGATGACATAATAAATCGTTTAATGTTTAATCATAATAAAAAAAGTACTAGTGTTATTAGTAATATTGAAGATAAAATTTAGGTGATGAAACAATGAAATCATATCGTTGGCGTTGTATTATCTGTTATTGTTGGAATGATGGAGAAGAAATATATTGTTCTAGTTGCAAAGCACCAAAAGATGAAAAAGAGGTTAGTAAAATAAAATTAATGGATTTTGATTTAAATGGAAACAGAAGAAATAATTAATAATTTGGGTTCAATCTTGCTTATAGGTGTTTTCATAAGTATAGGTATAGTGATAGGATTCTTAATAAAAGCTGAACCTATTTGTGAAAATACTTGTGTTACTCCTAGGTTAAAATGCCCAATTCAAGAAGAGTGTAAAGAATGTATCGGTTGTAAGGAAACAATAATCTATGTTGAAAGTGGTGTTGAATCAAAAGTTGATGCAAGGATAGGTGAATTAAAGCTAAAAGAGGGTATTAAAGAGTTAAATAATGTTACTGATCTTTATTTACAAAAGAAATATAGTACTTGCAGGGAAGATATAAAGCGTTCAGAAGATTCTTTACTGGAAGCTGAAGGATTATTTAATAAGGCTTTAATCAATTCTAAGGGTGGTTTTGAGCAATATGTTAATCTTAGCATTAACTCTATTAATTACTTAAATAAGTGGCGTAATGAGTATTATAGGCTTTGTTCTTTGCGTTCTGATGGTGAGTTTGTCCCAGTTGATGATTTAGGTAAAGTTAAGGGATTTTATGGTAATTATAGTATTTATTCAGAAAGTGCAAAATTAATAAACAAAACTAATTGAGGTTAAAAAAATGGAAAAAGAAGGATGGAAAGTTTTGGCAATATCAATGATGATTACATTAGTTGTAATTGTTATAGGGCTTGGATTTCTTACAAATCTTGGCATGAATGAAAATGAAAGAGAGCAAAAATGTGTTAATAATTGTAATGCTGTAGAAGAATGTAAAAGTTATGAGTGGGATTCTTTTGGTAAAATGTGTAATAATTTTGGTTATACAGCTGATGGTGAACCTTACTTAATAAGGACTTATAAGATAAATTAAGATAATGATGTTAAAGGGTAGGAAGCAGGGTATAATAGGCTTATGGTTGATTTATATATTATTAAACTTAGGTGTTTTTAGGTATATTTTCAATCCCCAGTATAAGTTTAGTACTTGGCTTCCTTACTTCTTTGATCCTGATTCTTTTTATTATTTACAGTTCTTTGATATTAGGGTTGCTTATCTTTTGTCAATAGCTTTACCTTTACTAGCAATAGTTATTTTATATTTGATAAATGAGATATATACGGATAAACCTTTTCTTGCAACTTTATTTGTAGTGAGTTTTCCTGATTTCTTTGGTAAGATGTTCTTTTTTTACTTTGATACACAAAAACCAGTAGCTTTACTTTTAATTGGGTTAATTGGTTCTATTCTTTTATTTAAAAAAAGTAAAAAGCTTAGTTTCTCTTTAATAATTGTACAATGGGTTATTCTTTCTTATATATGGGTTGGCAAATATATTATCGCTATTATTTTACTATTTGGGTTAGTTTATGCTTATACCTTTAATAAAAAAAGATGGTGGGTTTTAGGCTTACTATCCTTATTAGGTTCTGCAATCTTCTTAAGAAGCTTTATTGAGATTTTAGGTTTAAAGAGTTTGGGTGTAATGGAATACTCAACTCCTACCTATTTCCTCTATTATGTTGTAGTTTTGATTACAGTGATTGCTTATAACTCAGATAAAAACAATACTTTTGAAAAAAAAGCTATGTTTGGAAGCTTTATATTCTCACTTTTCCTTTCCTTAGTTCTTAGTAGGTTTAGTCTATTTACAATAATTACTGCTGGAATCTTATTATCTCAGTTAAAGTGGTATA
>Ga0207997_1000567_pt1 | contig 18882 bp, 23 predicted proteins | sample AntAceMetag02UKN_FD_184777 | JGI IMG/M metagenome (GOLD analysis project Ga0207997, IMG submission 184777) | Saline lake microbial communities from Ace Lake, Antarctica - Antarctic Ace Lake Metagenome 02UKN (SPAdes) (version 2) | ecosystem: Environmental > Aquatic > Non-marine Saline and... | reverse complement strand
CTGCCCTTGAAATGGTTTATATAACTGATCCTATTCCTTTTAATGGTATAAATTTTCTCAGAAAAACTGTCATGGCCACAGGATTTGATATTGGTCCTGAAAATTCAGAGGATAAACTCGAGGCACCAATAGATGAATTTTATAGGAATTGGATGATTCAGAATAATTTTAAAAATCTTGTTGGTGATATTGTAGTGCAACTTTGTGTTTATGGTAATGCTTTTGGGGAACATCTGCCTCCAAAAGTAGGTAATAAGAAAAAAATAGCTGGAATGAAGCTTGTTAATCCTTCTTCAATAGATTATAAAAGAGATGATGCAAATCATAGAGTAATAGTCGATAAAAGTGGAGATCCTGTAGCATATGTTCAGGTCCTGAATTTTCCAGTTGAAAATGCGTCAGGAGATTATAATAAAGTCACTATCCCAGCCAATAAAATAACTCATTTTAAATTATACACGATTGGAAATTCATTAACTGGTATTGGTCTTGTTGAACCAATGTATAAGACTTCCGAGAGAAAATTAAACATAGAGGAAGGTCTTTCACAAAGTATTTTCAGGGTTGGTTTTCCTACAAGGATTGCCTCTGTTGGTGATTTGACGCATGAGCCAACTGTCCAGGAGATTGATGATCTTATAATGAAACTCAAGGTTTCAAATTATGAAGATGTATTTGGTCTTCCTTATTACAACAAAATTGAGATATTGGAGCCAAAGAATCCTGAAAAGTTGAAGGATAATCTGGATTATTTTGTAGATACTCAGGTAGCCTGTGTGGGAGTCCCTAAACCATATGTAACTGGAAGCGGGGAAAAGACTAATAGACAGACACTTGTTACTCAAACAGAGATGTTTCAAAAGACTGTTGAGTTTATTCAGGAAAGGATAAGTTTCTATTTCAATCAGCTATTCAAACAAATTGCAGAAATAGAAGGTTTTAAAACATGGCCAAGTCTTATATGGAATCCGGTAAGTGTTCAGGATTTAGATTCAAAAGCAGCTCGTCTTCAAAAATATGCGCAGTCTGGATTGCTTATTCCTGATGATTCAGTAAGAGAAGTTATAAGAAATCTTGAAGGGTTGCCTTCATTCGAAGGTAATGAAGAGCAGGAAGAACAAAAAAAAGATGAAGAGGAAGAAGTAACTGAATATCCTGAAAAAGAAGATGTTAAAGATGTTAAAGATGTTAAAGATGATAAAGATGGTAAAGAATAAAACATCTATGCAGCTGATGGAACAGAAAGAAGGCATTTTTCTTAATCCGCCACATGCTCAATGGCTGTGGCAGGGAAAGAAAGGATTGATTCTCAGGAATAAAAATTACAAGGAAATGGTAGACAAGGCATTGTATATCTGTGATGACCGTTTTTGTTATGGTGTATTGAGACTTCATTCTCCTTTTAAGATGTCAAAGGGAAAATTTGAAGAAGAAAAGAATATTCATCTTGTATCTGATGCCGAGATTATCAAATGGTGGGGAAAGAAAAGCGACATATGGGTTTATAGTTTTAACTTGATAACAAAATTCGAGCAGCCAATGAGAGTAGAATACAAAGGCGAAAATTTCCTTAAAGATGTTAATTTAGAATCCAAACTTCCAGAAGAAAATGAGATGTTTGAATTAAAAGTCAAGATATTAAAAATTAACAAGGCGAAGGAAGTATGATAAAAATGGTAAATTTAATTTCGATAGATTCAAATCTAAAAACTATTACTGACAATGAACTTATGGATTATCATACAAATCTGCATGTTTATTTCAGGAAGATTCTTGATGGTTTCCTAGTTGGTGGAATGGCTTCACTTACTGTTGAAAAAATACATGAATTACATGAAAATGTAGTGGTTGAGATTCATAATAGAGGATTACGGCACATAATGCCACTTGATGAGCTTGATACTATTAAAATGATGTCTGGAAAATTACAGAATTATTCTGTTGGTATTCTTTCAGATGAAAAAATAGATCCTGAACAAGTTATTAATTTTGAAGGCCAGAAATATATGAAATTAGGAAATGTTACTGGTAATATTGATGCAAAAGTTGGGGATAATATACTGATTACGGCAGAAAAAGCAATGAAAGAGACAACAGAGAATGGAATTAAATATACTGTCAAGAAGATGTCAGTCATAAAGACAATAAAAGATTGTGATACTGTTGTAAAATTATCTGAACGGGCCATTGAAAAGGAAAAAGAGATGTCTGATGATGGAGGAATAACAAAAATTACTGATTTTCCTAAAGAAATGCAGGAATCTTTTAATAAAATGTTTGGAAAATGGAGTCCTTATGTAATTCAGAAGGTTTTATCTGATAAAATAGCAGTAATTGACATAAGATTTGACGTAGGAGACCATCTTGAAGGATTTAGATTGTTGTCAGTCGATATTAATGACCAAAAAGACATAGAATGTTTTGTAAAATCTCCACATAAGAAGGAATGGCTCAATTTTGAAGGAAAATCCAATAATAAGATGTTTGGTATTATCAATAAAGGTTTGTTTAGTCCAGTAAAAATAGATGATTACAAGATACTTCTTAAAATGAGAAACGATCGTGATGTTGGCAAAAGAATTGATGATGTGGTTGTAGGAAGATTTTCCTTCGATATTTTAAATGAAAAAATGTTGTTCAATAAAGTCATTGGAAGGCCGACTGGAACTTCAAATCTTACTGGCGATTTATTAAAGCAGATATGGAATTTAACCAAGAAAGGGACCTCTAGGATGGATATTTCAAGAGAATTAGAGATGTCTTCTAGGACAATATGGAAATATCAAAAATCATTAGGTTTAGCGTAGTTATTTTAATTTACTTAAATCCTACGTTATTATGATATTTCAGACTTTATCTAAAAGTGAAATTCCTGATCTTACAAATATCAAACTTCCTTTAGTTCTAAAGGATAAAATATTGATGAGTCCTGGTATTTGGAACAATTTTTATTATGGCTCAGATACAATAGGAAGTGCGTATGAGAATTCTGATTGGGAAGATAAGAGCACAAGGGCTCTTTTGTGGGACCATAAAGATTTGGAAGCTGCAAGTTGGATTGGAGAAATAAAAAATGAGAGAATGGTAGGAAAGAATCTTATTGGAGATCTTATTGTTGTAGATGAGAAGGCTGCAAGGTCATTATTATATGGTGCAAAATTTGGAATATCTCCCAAAGTAGCTGGTGATGAAGAGAACCAGGTAATGAGTGATTATACTTTTGCTAATTTCTCAGTTGTTATCAATCCTGCCGTAAAGACGGCATTCATCAATAATTCAGAAAAAAAATTGTCCAAATATGAAGTCATAAAGAAATGTGATTTTGAAATGGACAAAAATTATACTCATTTTATCAACGCAGATGGTGACATTTGCAGGGTAAAAAAGGAGATTAACATGGCAGAAGAAGTTAAAAAAGAAGAAGTAAAAGAGGAACCAGAAGCCGAAGAGGTTTCTGAAAAAACAGAAAAACCAGAAGAACTTTCCGAAGAAGAGAAAGGTATTCTAAAAGCTGCTGAAGGTATAAGGAAAAGGCACAATCTTGAGGAAGAGGTTAAAGAAGAACCTAAACCTGAAGAAGAACCTGAACCTGTAGCTCCAGCCGAAGAACCCAAAGAAGAACCTAAAGAAGAGCCAAAAGAAGTCGAAAATAGCGACTCAGTTTTGAAAGATATCAGAACTATGGTCAAAGCTTTAGGCGACAGAATGGGTGCAGTAGAAAAAACAGTAAAAGACTTATCTAGTGAGCCAGAAACAAAAAAAGAATTTGAAATGTCTCAAGCAGAAGTATCAGTTAGTATGTTGCCTTCATGCGTAAGCATAGGGGACCAACAAATGATGAGCTTCATGAGACAGCACATATAGGTGAAATGAATGAAAACAATTAAAGAGTTGGCATCAACTCACACAACCTCTCACACAGTGAGAGCGGATTCATTTACCGCATATGAATTGGAACCAGTTCGATGGCTTAAAGAAATAGTAGATGCAGCTAAAAAGAGACTTTTCTTCACAAACGCAGTTAGAGTATTTGATGCCCCGAAAGGGACAAAAGATGTTGTTATTCCAAAAAAGAAGTATATGCTTCCATCATGGAATTCAACCGCAGCTGAAAGTGCAGCTGTAAACTATACTGATATGAGTAACCTTGATGGTGTTGTATTTACACCAGCGAGAGCAAGTTATGGTATAGCTTTGTCTAACTACGCAGTGCAAGTAAATGCAGTAAATCTTATTTCATCAGCCAAAGACGAGTTAACTTACCATGCCGGAGATGTTGTTGATCAAGCAGTAGCCACAGGTTTAGGTGATGCTACAAGGACCGCCGCTACAACAAGTGGTGGTGCACAATCAGTTTATGGTGGAGACGCCAGAGGTTATATAGAATTAGCCGCAGGTGATACACTAACAACTGATATGATAGCAGAAGCTAAAAGGAAACTACAATCAACGAAAGTAAGATACTGGGCCGCTGCAGCAGCAAGTGCCGCAGCAGAAGCAGAAAATGCCTCGGGAACTTATGTTAAGAACCCATGGTATTCTACACCAGATGAACCATTTTTGCTTTTCATAGCACCAGAACAAGAGAATATTCTCTTGACAGATTCTCAGTTTATTAATGCAGCTGAGTATGGTGGAAATGAAGTAGTATTGAATGGTGAAGTCGGGAAGTATCTAGGAACAAAAATCCTTGTTACATCCAATGTAGAACATACTGCTACAGCCACAGCTTTCGGTTCAACTCCAGATGGTATCGGAACTACAGGCTCCACATCTACAGCCGCAGACCGTTGTATGATGGTCAAAGCTAAAAGATGTGGTGGTTTGGCATACGGTATTAGGCCAAGATTATATGCCTTCTCATATCCAAGCAATTTGGAACAGAGAGTCATACTTGAGCAAACATACCAGTCAAAGGCAATCCAAGACGACGCGGTAGTGTTCCTCGATGTATCATCAACTTAGATGATAAAAAGGCAAAATTTGATAATTTTTTATTTCCAACGAAGGTTGGGATGTCTTAAAAGACATCAATCCCAGACGAAAGAATGATGGGTGGTTAAACTTTCAGGATGATTTAAATGAAAACAGAAAAAACTAACTTAAATTCTATTCATATTTACCTAAAATTAGGTATACTGATAAAATAAAAATGGAGGGAAAAAAATATGGCTTTAAGTGCAAGAAAGGGAGGGGGAAGACCCTTCGGATGGCATAGTGGGTCTATGACATGTAAGGATGCCTATATTTTAGGTGATCTTACTATTCAAGACGACATTATATTCGGTGACTGTTCAGCTGGGAAGTTGTCGGTAACTGGAGAAATAAACATGGAAAATACAACAAGCGCTATAGGTATTGATATGGGTGGTACTTTTGCTACTTCAGCAATTAATATCGATGGGACAGCTACAATAGGTGTTGATTTAGGTGGTACACATAGTACTGTAGCAATCAATATTGATGGAACTTGTAATGGGGCAAGTGCAAGTGCTATTAATATAGATTTAGATTACGACTTTGCAACCATTGGATCAGAATACCCATCAGCAATTAGATTGGATTTAACCCAAACTAGCAAATATACTGATAGTACTGGCGGATTCTATGGAGTTAATTCAAGACTTCATGCGGCATATGCTAATCTAGGAACTTATTGTGTTCTCGGTAGGGCTTATGTGACAGCAACTGGAACATCGCAAAAAATCAATGATGTAGTAGGAATAATGGGAGAGATAAGACTAAACGGAACAGATACCAAGAGATATGCATCCACAAGTTCAATATCGGCAGTTAGAGGTAGTATTTCGAATGCTTCAACAGGAGCATGGGATGGTCAAGTGTTTGGATTAATGCTCGATTTTGGGGCTAATGCAGATTTTGGCGATGAGACCGCATTGATATTCGGTTATTCCCATGGAGATGTAAAATTGGATTACGGGATACACATTTTATCATACAGCACGGCTCAAGCATTGACAACTGGATTTTATTTAGAATCCACAACTGGATCTACAATAACAACAGGAATTGATATTGATGGTGCTGGAACAATAACAACAGGAATTGACATCGGAGCTTGTACAACAGGAATTGTCATATCTGCAAAATGTACAACAGCAGGAATTCAATATGGAACTCTTGCAACACCAATAGCAATGACAACAACATCAACTGACCATGTAGTAGTATCATTTAGCACAACAGTTCCAACAGATTACTCAACTGGTATATATGCATTACACACAACTGCAGACGATGCACCAGCAGGAGGAGTTCAGGGAGTTATATACGGTAGAACAAATGTTAAACACACAATACAGGACGCTTATGGTATGAGAGGGCGAATGCAATTCAAACCAGATACTCCAGCGGCAGAATCGGCTAATATGTTAGTAGGTGTAATGGCATCGGCTAGTTTAGAAAATGCAGGATTCGCTACAACTGTAGCAGATTCAATAAAAGGTCTCGATGCAAGTGTTTCGCAGACAGCCACATCAACATTAACAACAGGAAGTATTCGAGCAGTTTACGCTGACGTTTCAGGCATTAAAGTTAATAATGCTGGAAGGACAGCGGGTGTATATATTAAAGCAGGGGGAGGAAGTGATTCTTATCCAGATTATGCTTTGCATATGCACATAGAATCGAACAACAACCTTGCAGCAGCGCATATTGAAACGAAAACAAGTTGTGTATGTCCTATAGGAATATATTTCAACGTGGCAAGCGGAAGCATAACAAATGCATTCAAATTTAGCAGTGCAACTACAGCACCAGTTTCAGCAGCGACAGGAGCGGTTGGAAATACAACTAATAAAATAGCGATAGACATTGCAGGTGCAACTAGATATCTGGTTGTCTATGACAATGTGGCAGCTTAGTAAAAAATAAAAATCCATTTCTCTTTTTTTCTTTTATTGAAAAAAGATTAAAGGAAGAAAAACAAAAATAATAACAGGGTGAACAGATAATGAGAAAAATAAACTTAGAAAATTATTTAGTCCAAGTTGCAGGAACAACTGGAACTAACCAACCAGTGACAATAAACGTGAAAGAATGGATATCAGGTGCAATCTTTCATCCAGATTTGAAATTGGGTGGTAGAGAAGTAATTTTACGAGGAAAACTATCTGACAAGATAGATAAAGCAGAAATAGAAATCCTGTTAGAAGAGACAGATTACAGCAAGATAAAAACAGCATTCGAAACAATCAAAGGATTTGGAAAGGTCCATATGGAAATGCTGACAAGAGTATTAGACGCTCCTTTGATAGAAGTCAAGGAGGACAAAAAATAGTTTTTTTAAGGAATTTTTTATTTTTCCTTATTATGATCATAAAATAAAAATGGAGGGAAAAATATGGCAAGTGTGTATAACTTGAAAAGACAAATTGCTGCTCATCATCAAAATGATAAGCCCGGTCCATTCAGAATTCATATGGGTGGAAAGAAAATTAGTATGGGCAAGGGAAAAGGTGCAGCTGCAACTTTAATTGGCTTGATGCCAGAAGAAGCGGTAAAAAGATTAACGCCGCAATTACCAGAAGGTCTTACAGTTACAAATCCGACCCCAGAAGCAAAATTGATTCTTGGCTTGACAAAATCAAAGAAAGAAAAAGTTGAGAAAATCAAGGAAGAAATCAAGGAAGTTGAAGAAGAACTAGAAGAAGAAATTACTGAAGTCAAAGAGCCAGAATTTACAGAAGAGAAACTTAATTTGATGAGTTTTACATTGCTAAGAAAATTAGCATGGGACAGATTTGAATTAAAAGGACGAGGCAAAGAGGAACTAATTAGAGAAATATTGGAGGTTCAAGGTGATTAATTATGGCTGTAACAGAAGCAAATACAAAAACGGTTAATAGAGTTAAACCAACCAAGATAAAAGTTGTTAATACTATTCCGAATTTAAGGGACGCTGAATTGGGAGAAATGTATCTTTTGATTCAAGATTCAGCGACAGATGATAAAAAAATTCATATAAGAGTGGCGACTGGTTGGCTAAAATCAGCGGCATTAACATAGGTGATATGATATGGCAACAACTGTAGCAGCAAATTATGGAAGATGGTGGATGGTCGATGGAAGTATTGCTAATGTAGGAACATGGTTAGCAGCTAACAATATAGGATCTGCAGAAATAGTACAAATGGCTTATGATGGAACAGCTGGACAGGTACTTTTATTGGTTAATAGTTCAAAAAGTGGAATGACAACGGCGGTATAAATGGATGAAGAGGTGTTTTAGATGCCGTTTGCAGGATTTGCTAGCTTTAATTCGTGCGTTCAAATTACAATGAGAAAAAAAGGTTGGGGTAAAGAAAGAGCTAGTGCATATTGCGCTTCAATCATGAGAAAAGTAGAAGGGAAAAATATAGAAGGTATGGTTGATAGTCCACAACCTGTTGAATGTAAAAAATGTTTGTTAGGTGAGTAAATGGCTTATACAACAGTTGAAAATGTTAGATTATTTACTGGTCTCAGTGTATCTGATATTTCTGATGATAATATAACCAGTTTAATAGCATTCGCAACTGCACAAGTAAATGCTGAAATAAATAGCAAAATCATTAATGAAAGAATAAGATTCATAGATTCTACCAAGAAAAATATAATTGATGGGGACAATACAACTTATTATTTACAGGTAGCAGATATCTTTCCATTCGGAGATGCTGATAATGATGGAGATGTAGATACATCTGACCTTACTGTTTTTACAGTGGATGGGGCAGGAACAAAAACATCTGTAACTGTGTCTAGTGTCACCCCCACAGATGGGAGTTTTGTTGTTTCAACAGCTCCCGTACCAGGTTTACGTCTCTTCTGCACGTATTACTACGCGCTGCTTGATGAAGAAACCCCCCATCCCTTAATTGTTAAAGCAACTTCTGAACTTGTTGGTTCTCTTGCTTTTACAAACATAAATGCCAAGAAGATAAGGACAATTAAATTAGGGGATTTGACAATTACCAAACAGGCAGAAGCATTTACAGTGTTTTGGAAGGCTTATAATCAAACATTGAAGGATATCAAGACGAGAATGTCAAGAAAATTGAAACAGGCATCTGGTAGGGATATACCATTGAAATTTGGAATGTTCCCAGCAGGAGCTACATGGTGGCCTGGTCTTGGATTGGAAAGGGCAAAAACACGTGAATTTTTATGAGTATATCAACTGATCTCGAGGAGGATGTAAATAGTATTATCACGGAATATGGTGATACAATTACTATCCAGAAACAAACTGGGACATTCGATGCTTATGATCAAGTAACATGGACCGATTCAACTACTGCTTCAACCAAAGGGATTGTTCTTCCTTTCAAAGCTAAGGAAGGGGAAGAATGGAAATTAATGGCTGAGGGTATTCTGCAGGCAAATGATAATGTATGTTATATGAAGGCGACAGATGTAATTATAGAATCTGTCACCGGGACATCTACCCAGACAAGGACAAGATATCTACTTGTTCATGAATCAACTACTTATGAGATAGTTCATCAGAAAGATTATGAGTTCCAGGACAATCTTGTCTACTATAAACTATATATTAGGAAACTTACTACATAGACAATAAGTTCAAATATATCAGTAATTATAATTAAATGTATGAGTAAGAAATTCAAAGCACCGGAGACTCCTCCTAAATCAAAAGTAAAAAAAATACCTTCTATAACTGTTTGTGTTCCATGCTATAGGGATATTGATACTGACGTTGTTAATGGTATTTTGGCAATGGACACTACTGGTTTTGATATAAAATTGAAATTGGTAAAAAATTTGAATGTTGATACGGCCAGAAATTTATTTGCTGAAAAGGTGACTACTGACTATATTTTGTTCATAGATTCTGATGTAATACCACCCCCTAATACATTGAAACAGCTTATCACAGCAGACAAGGATATTATAAGTGGTCTTTATTTCAGGAGAAAGTGGCCTTATCCACCAATAATAATGCAGAGAAGAAAGGGTGTAGAAGGAATGAAAAATAGATATAGTTTTATGATGGAATATCCGAGAAACATGGTAGTAGAATGTGATGGTATTGGAATGGGTATATGTCTGATAAAGACAGACGTTTTCAAGAAGATAAAACCACCATGGTTTGTTCATAATCAGGCCATGACAGAGGATCTGGCATTTTGTGAACTAGCAAAAGAGGCTGGTTATAAAATATTTGTTGATACAGGAATTATTGGAACTCATATAGATACCATAAAGATAACAGAATGGGTACATGAGACTGCAAAAAGAGATATTTTTCTATTTAGGGCAAGAGATATGGGTGAATCTACATTCCAGGAAATGAGTCATCAAAAGTTATAATCTCTCTTGGCTGTGGCACAAGAAGGGAAGATAAAGATGCAATAGGATTAGACAAACTTGACTTTCATAAATATCATCCAGATGGAAAATTCATAAAATGCGACATAGATTCAGAGAAACTTCCTTTTGACGATAATTCTGTTGATGTTGTTCATGCCAACCAGATTCTCGAGCATTGCTATAACACTATCTGGATAATGGAAGAAATACACCGGGTATGCAAGAATGATGCAGAAATTTTTATCGGAGTACCTCATGAAAAGAGCAAATGGGCATGGGGTGATCCTACACATTGTTTTTCAAGAGACACTGAAATCCTAACTGAAAATGGGTGGTTTAGATTTGATCAATTGCCAAAAAAATTAAAAGTAGCTACGATTAACACGAATACATTTGAATTGGAATATCAAAATCCATCTAGATATATAAAAAAAAGAGTAGAAAATTTATATCACATTAAAAATGACAGATATGTAGATTTATTGGTCACAGATAAACATCGAATATTGAGAAGAATAAATTCAGATTACAAACGAAAAAGGATTAAGATTAAGAATAGAAGGATTAATTTGGGAATTATTGAAAAGTTAACTTTTACTGATGTTGATAAATTATCAGAACTAAAAAGAATTTATGTGCCATTAACATGTGTTTGGAATGGAAAAGACATTAAAAAAATTGTACTTCCAAAAATTAAATTTAATACAAGTGCAAAAAAGATTCCACCAATAAATATGGATTTATGGTTAGCATTTTTTGGAATATGGTTGGCAGAAGGAAGTGTTTATGGTTCTAAAGGAGCAAAAGTGGGAACAAGATATTCAATAACAATATCACAAAGTGAAAAGAATGAAAAGAAAAAAGATAAAATTGAAAAATTATTGAAGAAAATTCCATTTAAATTTAGTAGAAGTATTAATAAATTTGACATAACAAACAAGCAATTATGGAGTTATTTATCTCAATTTGGAAATTCAAAAACAAAGTTCATACCAAAAGAAATTAAGAATTTACCGCCTGAAAGACTGAAAATTCTTTTGGATTGGATGGTAATGGGGGATGGGCATATAAGTGAAAGAATACATAAATTTGATGGTTTAAATAGGATTTCTAGAGGAGTTTCATATTCTACATCATCAAAAAAATTAGCTGATGATGTTACTGAAATATTATTAAAGATTGGTAAAATAAGCAGGATTACTTTTGAAAAAGGAAAGGAAAAGGTAATTTGTGGGCGAAAAACAAAGTCAAAGGGCATATATGTAATAAATATAAAATCTGGTAATTCAAAACCAAAATCTTATAGGAAATTGAAATATTCTTATGTTTATCCTGAAGAGATTAAAAAAGTGAGTTATAATGATGATTCATTTTGCGTGTCAGTTCCAAATGAGACTTTATATGTAAGAAGAAATGGTCTCCCATGCTGGTCAGGAAATTGCAAGTGTTTCAACGAATTGTCTTTTTTGTTCTTTTGTAAAGGAAAATTGGTAAATGGATCAAATTATGGAATAAAAACTGATTTTGATATCGAAAATATAACAATGAGTTCTGAATTGTTGATGTTTGTTAAATTGAAAGTGATAAAACCAATTAGATGGGAAAAGGAAAAATCAATGACTAATTTCTAAATACTTTATTAATTTACTTAAATCCTATATCAATCAGAGCTATCGGCAGTGGTAGTGATGAATATTTATTTGATACCGGCGGTGGTATATTAATGGCAGTAACAGACTCAACAATAACTTCTGCAACTAAGACTGAGATTAGAGATTTCCTTCGATCGAATCTTACTGATAAAAGGTCATCGAGGACTGCTACTAATTGGGTTTTTACAGCATTCCCAGACAGAGAAGTTCAATATCCTATTCTTGTTATAAGTCAGGTCGGCATGAGAGATTCATGGATGGCTATTGGGACTGTTAAAAAGGTTGTCAAGATAACACTTCAATTCAGTATATTTGCCAAAAATGAAATAGAACCTGATCAGATATGGGACGAACTTTATGATGACTTGATTGATAATTACAAAACTACCTCAGTTGTTGACTTAAATCTTCATGGTCTTGATTTGCTTTCATGCAACGACGGATTTGGATTTGTTCCAAAAGCAAAGGGAAATGTACATATGAAAGTGGGAACAATTCAATTTACATACTATAAAGATGGATAATGGTGATTTGAATGGAAATGAAAAAATATATTGGAAATGGAAATTACAATGCCGTTGCAAGTAACGGTGAATTGTTTAGAATCCAATTAGAGAAAAAAATACAGCTTCCAGAAGAACTAGCTGAAAAGCTTCTAAAAGAAGGGGCAATCAGGGAAGTTTCTTTTAAGAAAGTTGAAAATAAAGTTAAAAAAATAACAAAGGAGGGAATGAAAGATGGCTAATCCATATTACTACGGATGGAATACCAAGTTCAAATGGGCAATAGAAGACCCAGCAACATATGGGGATGAACCAGCTGCAGGAGTTTTTAATGCACAAGCATTTATGAGAGGAATTACCACAAATCTAAATGAAAATGTAGAGAGATGGTATTCAGCAGGTTCTACATACAAATTTAATCCTCACAAGGAGACAAAAGGAGTCATAACTCCAACAATGACAAGCACATTCTGGATATCAAAATTCGGAACAGGGACAGCAGTATATGATCCTTGGATATTGAAACTTCCGATAGATTACAAGAATGAAGCACATGATGCGACATTATGGGCTATACCATCAAATTCAGGAACAGCAGCAACAGATTGCGGTAATGAAGGAGAACCAAATCTAGGTAATGCTTTGCTTTCATGCACGATTGAAATTGGCCAAACCTCAACAAATGTCCAAAGATTTGTTGGTATGATGGTAAACAGGATGGGTTTCAGATGTATGCGAGGAGAAAAAGCAGAATGGACTTATGATTGGATAGGTCAGCAATGCACCAGGGAAACAGCATTTATACTAACAACAGCGCCAACAGAAGATTCAGAAGCGCCTTTAGACTTTGCAGATATGGAAGTGAAATGGAAAGGTGAAGATGATACATTGACAGCAATAACAACATGTGTAGGTCTTGAATTTGAATTCAATAACAATCTAGTTCCATTAGATACTTTGAGCGACATGACTGTTGAACGAACAATCTATGGAATTGTAAGGGGACCAAGAGAAATTTCAGGAACATTACATGTAAACAGGGCTACGACAACAGGACAAGATTGGCTACACATTTTAATGACATCTTCAACAACTGCTCCAACAAATGATGCAACAACAATCAATTTGGGAGAAATAACAGTTGACATGGCTACAAAAGTAAAGTATTACTTGAAAGATGTTGTATTAGGTGAATTGCCAATGGATGTAACATTCGATAAATTGCAGGAATTGAGTATACCATTTACAGCAAGATACGGATATATGGAATTGACAACAGGTGATACCACGGGACCAACAAATTGGAGTCAAACAACTTAGGTATTTTTCATGCCAACTGGAATATCTGGGAACACTGTAATTAAAATTACAGGAGGAGATAAGATTTTATCTAATATGGATAAGGTCAAAAAAGATATTCCATTTGGAGCTTTTATGGAACTTTACAAGTTCTGCAAAAGTGATGTGAAACCTGAGGTACAAAGACGAGCTTCAAAGGGTGGGGAAGGAACTCCATTACCATTAGGTACTCTTGTTGAACCAACAGGAGAACTTGCAGATTCAATATATGTTAAAAGATTGCCGAAGAAAAGAATTCATGTCGGAAGTTATGCTTCATACGCAGCCGCGCAGGAATTAGGTTTCTTTTTCACAAAGAAAATGTCTAAATTATTGGCCATGGTAAGAAAAGCAAAGGGTATTCAATTAACAATACACAAAGGAGGTTCATTAACTAAAGAAGGACTTCCGCCACATCCAGTACAACATCCATTTTTAAGACCTGGTGTTGAGTCGATGATACCAGAAATGAAAGAAGTATTAAGTAATTATTGTAAAGAATATAAATTAAAAATTAAATAGGAGGGTGAACAAATAATGAGCAAATTAAAAACAATTGATGTAGTTGTTGATGGTACATCATATAAGATTCAAGAACTTGATGCAGAAAACGCAATGAACTTAGCTGATATTAACTCAAAGGCAGAAGTTGCAAAAAAGATGGTTGAACTATCAGTAATAGAACCTAAAATTATATTAAAAGAAACACCTGCCAGAGTTGTAACTAAGTTAATGGATAAAATTGCTGAGTTGAATGGATTTAGCAAAGATTTTCCAAAACCCCAGCCTTCTTAATAAAAAAAGGAGGTTGGGAAGTAAAACATCTATTAGCTAAGACATATGGATGGAATATTGAATACATCAATAATCTTCCAATAAAGACATTAAACATGATGATTGAATGTATAAAACTTGAAAATGAAAGAGAAAGGCACAGTCAAAACGCATCACAAAATATATCAAAATTTAGGTAATAATAATGCCAACAGATTTAGGAACAATGTATTTTTCCATAGACCTAATAACAAAAGGTTTAGAAGATGGAATAAATAATTCAATAAAATTGGTTAGTGGGTATGTTGATACAATAAGTAATGCTGGTACTGGTACATTCGATAAAATGAAATCATCTGTAAAAGGTTTTTCTAATAAGTCATATAAATCATTTAAAAAAGTAGAAAAATCACTTTCAAAATTTAACATGGGTATTTTAGGAATAATGTTTGGAGCTCAACAGGCTTCTAAAGCATTTTCTGGTCTAACAAATGCAATAAAAGAAACATTTTTTTATGGAATTGAAATGATGTTTATACAAGAGATTATGGATACTCTTGAACCAATTATTTTTCAAGTATCTGAAATATTTTGGAATCTTGCTGATGCTTTTTCAAATATGGACCCAAAATGGAAAACATTTATTTCTCTTGCAATCATACTTGTACCAATTTTAGGAGTTATTCTATCCACAATAGCACAATTTGCGCTTCTTGTTACTGGATTAATAGGAGTTGTTGGTGGTTTAGGAACTGCTCTTTTAATAATTGGTTCACCTGTGATTATTGCTGGAATAGCAACGTTAGTAGGAATGCTTATTAAATTTATTGATTCTCTTAATTTGGGTGGAGCATTAGGTGATCTTCCTGGTATGATAAGTTCTGGTTTTGAAAAGGTTAAAGTTATAATTGGAAATATTACTGAGAAAATTTCAGATGTGTTTAGTAATATATGGGAGAAAATAAAAGTTAAATTTGGAGAAGCTATTGTTTCAATTTTTAATATGTTGAAAGAATTACCAGTAATAGGTCCTATTTTAGAATTTGCAGAAAAAGTTTGGAATTCTTTAGTTACATACTTTAAATCAGAAAAAACTTCTGATGATTTAAAAAAAGCTATTAGTGATATATTTTCTGCTATGGGTGTTCCAGATGGTGTTCTTGTGTTTTTTTCAAATTTATGGGATAAAATTGTGTTATTTATACAAGATATCAAACAAATTGATAGTTTTAAATCTGCTATAGGGTTTGTTTTAAAGACAATGGGAGTTCCTCCTGAAGTACTTACATTTATGAATGATTTATGGACTGAAATTGAAACATGGATTAAAAGTGCTGAGCAGATTGAAAGTTTTGGTGATGCAATAAAATGGGTAGTAGAAGGAATTACTATCTGGAAAGAATTGGGTGCTTACATAGCAAATCAAATGTGGTCAGGAATTAAGGAAGGCTTGAAAGAAAAAGGAAAAAATTTTGTATTAAGTTTTGTACCAATGAATGCAATGGAATCAATAAATGATTGGTTGCCAAAATTTCAATCCGGTGGCGTTATTCCAGGTCGACTTGGTGAAGCAATGCCAATAATAGCTCATGCTGGTGAAACTGTTGTTCCTGTTGGTGGGAGAGGCGGTGGTGGCGGTAGTGGAAATCAAATTTTTATTGATGCTCCGATTAATATAGCTGTTTATGGAGAAGCAGATGCAGAAGAAATAGGTTCTCAAGTTGAAAATGCAGTCGAATCATTGACATGGAATTTAAAAAAGATGAGGTTATAATATGGCAGGAGGATATGACATTCAATTATCAAAGACTTTAAATAGAACAGATCTACAAGCAGATTATACTGGAGATTCTGACTATTCTACTGGTATTTTATATGTAGAACTTTTACCAAATAAGACTATTAGAATTGGCAAAAAAAATGTAAAGGGTATTCCAAGAGGAACAGTTAAATCTAGTAGAAAAAATATTACAACTGAGTCAGGAACTAATTTTTTATATAGGACAATTAGCGGTGTTAAAAGATATTTGAATTATCTCTATGATTATATGAAACTTCAAGAAACATTTAAAATTTCTGGAACTGTTAAAGCAAGTTCAAGAGTAAATCTTGAAACTGCAATGAATAAATTTTATGACTTGCAAGCAGATGGTGGAAATATGACATTCACTTGGCATAATCTTACATTTGAAGTAAATATTACTACATTAACTTTTACAGAAAATACTAAAAAAATGGGATTTGCTATGAATTATGAAATTTTATTAATAGTTGGGAGTGATAGATAATGACCAAATTTAATGTAACATATACACCGCCAGTAAGTTTTGTTATTGATGAGGATTCAAGATTATGGCAAGAGTGGATTATTAATGGTTAGAACAAGTTGGAACAAAGGTTTAAAAGGATGGACTAATTCTGGTAGTTTTAAAAAGGGGCATAAAGGATTTTATAAAGGAAAATTTTTGCCAATTAAACAAATAAAAAAATTATATATCAAAAATAAATGGTCACTAAGTGATATTGCAAAAAAATATAGTATTACACCACAAGGTATACGTTATCAAATGTTAAAACATAATATTTCACGAAGGTCCCATGGTGTTCATACTGAAAAATCAAAGAAAAAAATTAGTGATATTCAGAAAAAAATACCACATCCAAAAGGGAAAGAACATCCAAATTGGAAAGGTGGAATAACTTCTTATACAATGCAACTTCGTAATTCTGAGAAATATAAAGAATGGAGAGAAAATATTTTTAAAAGGGATAATTATATTTGCCAAGAATGTGGTTTACATAGTGGAAATGGAAAAAAAGTAATTTTGAATGCTCATCATAAAATTCCTTTTTGTAAGTTAATAAAAACTGAAGATGAATGGAAAATATTTGATATTAATAATGGAATAACTTTTTGTATAGATTGTCATGACTTAACAAAATTAGGTGAAGCAACATGAGTAAACGTATTTATATAAGTACAGTGAAGAAATGGGCAATAAGAGCCGGAGTTACTGCGGCAAGCGCAGCTGCTCTTTTATTCATTTATCTACAAGTAGCTGGATTGATAACTGTCATTTCACATTCTGGTGATGTAATATGTGCCGGGACAGAAAATGACCCATGTTATGCTTATGTTAATTTTTTGGCAAATGATGACATATTCATTTATCCAGTAGATTATGACCCATGGGGAAGGAATACTCCGTTCTTTTTCTCTGATGGTATTGATAGTTGGAAAGTAGAACGTAGTTGGGGAACTGGATGGAGAGAGATAAAACTTAACGAGACTTGTACTGGAACTTGGTGTGGAGCCCCTGATAATAAAGGAGTTAAATATTCATTCGTATTCAGAAGAGGAAGAACATATAGAATAAGGATTACTGCTTACAAAGAAGATGCCTTTGAAGATGTAAAATGGGGTTTTGCTAATTTAGACCCTGTATTTGAGGGAATTGGAAAATATGAACCAATATCTATTGCAGGAAGGGAATATACACCTGTATGTTTAGTAGATTGTCATTTACCTGTAAATATAACTTTTAAGAATAAAGATTTAATTCTTAAAAAGTCTGAGTTTACTAAGACAATAAAAGAATCAAAGGGAAAAGATTTTAATATCTTATCTTCTGGTGTAGACTATTTAGTAAATCAAAGTTACATAGAAACTGTAATTGATTATAAAGATTGTGTCACAAGTGTAAAATGTGATAATTCTAATTGTGAAGACAGGACTTGTGATTACATTAAAGATAATATATGTTACTATAACACTAGATGTGAAGATGGTTTTCATCATGAATTAAAATGGAAATATGTTTGGAAACCAGTTACAGATGATTTTGAGATAAAGAAAAATGAGTATGTAATATTAGACTTCTGGGTAAAAAGAAAAGCAAGTCTAGGAGAGTCAGCTATTGATATTGTTCCTAAAATTAAGGATTATTCATTATCTAAACTTGCATGGTGGAACGCTACTTGGATTTATAAGATGCCTAATACAGTATTCAGCAATGGGACATTGATTGATTTTCCTTACCTATTGAATGGAACTGGTTATTTAGATACTGAAACACTGATAACAGCAGGTAAATTGGATAAACTTTGTTATGGATTAAGGATGGTTAATGGTTCAGAAGATGCAGAATTGTCTTTTGAGATAGCAAACAACACCGTGGCTATTTATGGTTGCAATGGAGCAAAGACTGAAATATGGGTCAGGAATAACATAAGTTCAGGAAGCAATGTTCAGGATTATGTCTATTATAATGATACCTCAG
>Ga0207997_1000563_pt1 | contig 18919 bp, 32 predicted proteins | sample AntAceMetag02UKN_FD_184777 | JGI IMG/M metagenome (GOLD analysis project Ga0207997, IMG submission 184777) | Saline lake microbial communities from Ace Lake, Antarctica - Antarctic Ace Lake Metagenome 02UKN (SPAdes) (version 2) | ecosystem: Environmental > Aquatic > Non-marine Saline and... | reverse complement strand
AATATATATATAATATATATATATAAAAAATAGATACTCATTAACAATAAGACAATAAGAATAGTAAGAAGAATGTCTTAGAATAAGACAATAACAATAGTGTGATTAGAATATAAACACACTATGATAGTTATACTCAGGCCTTGATATTTATGATAAATATGGGGTGGGGGTGGATTACGAAATTATGTTGCATACAATGCATACAAAATTACATAATTACCACTAATAAATAATTGTTGACATCTGGTCAATGATATGTTATTATTGGTTTAATGAGAATGAATAAATAACAGGTCATGTTAATGACCACAGGTATAACTAATGTTTGTTATGAAGGGAGGTGAATAATAATGAGTTATATAACGAAGATAGGTATTGTTACGTATGCAAAAGATATGCATAAAGATGTTGGTGAGCCACAGGCATGGTTTGAAGGCTTTGCGGTAGGTATGAATGAGGCAGGAGCAATAGACGAAGAAGAATTAAATTGTGTCTTAGAAGAACTCTCAATCGAATTTAATCCTAAGGAAAACGAATAACATTAACATTAATGAGTGTGTTTGATTTCCAATCACACTTCAAACAAACAATTTAAGCAAAAGGAGACAAAATATCATGACTAATTTAATAGAGCGTTTTACTTCCAAACATAAGAAGAACGTTATTGCTTCTATGCTTATGAAGAATAAGAGCAATAGAATTAAGAAGAACAGACGCAGAAATATCATGGCTAATAATAGTCGCAAAAACAATAGATAAAAAACAATAGGCACCTTCGGGTGCCTTTTTGTTAGGAAGGAGAAATAACAATGGCAAAAACTAAAAATCCTTTTTACTATAACTATGTATTCAAAGATGAAGATGCAAATAGACCAATTATAGAAAATTGGAAATTAAGATATCCATTTTTGCTCTTCGCTACTACATATGTGCAGATTTCAGACAACTATGTATTCTACTTTAAAATATGGAAGAATGAATATTACTTATTGAATGTTAAAATTATAAAAGGAAAATAAGACTATGAAAATAACAATAAATTGGTTTGTTATTGCAGTATTACCTTATACTGTATATGTAGGTATTACTGAAAAAGTGAGTTGGTGGGTAATATTACTTGTTTACTTACTTACTGTAAATATTACATCAACATTTAAAATAGGAAAATAAGAATATGATAAAATTAAACATCGGAGACCAAGTCTCCGTCTTAGCCTTGGCCAGAAAGAATTACAATGCTACTAATAATGGAACATGGGAGAGGTTTGAAATAACTCCTAAGATTGCCTTCTATTGTGGTTATACGTATAGATGGGATGGGACTTACAAATGGGATGTTAGGTATTTTGAACGTCCTTATTTCTATAAAGAAAAACGCAACCTCATGATAAGGATAAAGTTCTCAGAACACCTGAATGAAAAGGTGGTTTTTCCTGCTGACTTGATACATCCTATTCGTAATTGGAAAGTCGGATCAAAATTAATTAAACGCAAACGTTTTATTTATTGGTTTTAGAAAGGAGAATAATAATGATAATAGCACAAACCAGAGTCTCACCTGAGACCTTAGCGACTCTCGCTAAATTCTGGGCTAAGCGTGGCCACCACATGCCTTCAATTAGCTACCTAATCCGAACTTCTTTGGAGACTTTAGCTGAGCTCCAACAAGATGTTGAAGCTACTGTTGGTATGCAGAACGCTCTCAATGAATTAGACTTATTCGGATTAGGAGTCAAGTCAACCCGCAATGTGAGAAACAGGAATTTAATTACTAAATCTCTGGCTGATATTGAAGTTGTCAATTTCAACGATGATGCCAAGAAAGTCTTGGAGAAAATGAAAGGAGATCAAAATGAATAATCAATTACAAGAGTTTGCAAGACAAAATTTAAAGGATGGACTAACAAAATTGCCTGAAGGACATCAAGAATTATTTAAGCGTATGTATTCACATGGAAACCTTGAAGCCAGCATAAATGATGTTGTTGACGGTATGCCTGAGGATAAATTAGACTGGGCTATGCAACAAGTTCAAAGATCTCTTGATAAATTGAAAGGAGAATAATAATGTTTTCTACAATACTCATGATAATCATAATAACAGGCTCTATAATAAACATGATTATAAGCATTATCCTCAGCAACTGGCTTGCGTTCTTTGGATGGTTTGGCACATGTATTTTGTCAATCACACTTCGAATAGAGGAGACTTATAATGGAAGAAAATAACAATAATGAACTCCAAGAATTAGACGACAAACTCCGAAATGAATTATGCGTTCTCTGGCAAGAAATTCAGCCTTTGCAAATAAAACTTGATAAATTAAAAATGACTCACGAATTCTTAGCTAAGAAAAGATATGAAGTCCAAAAACAAATTGTAGACATCCAAGTTCTCAGACCAGCCTTAAAGCAACAAGCTCAACATAGAATCAAGACTCAATTAGAAAGAGAAATCAAAGCCTTGTCTGGTATGCAAAAAGGTCAGCTTCTGGCTGCCTTGGAAGGGTTGTTGCCGGCATGAAGAAAATAACAATTTATAAAGGAGGATACAATGCAAGAGAAAATATGCCCTATTTTGATGCTTTTATCAATGAGAGCTATACCAGGAGTTGATAGTCCTGAATCTATTAAAGAAATTATTTTATGCCAACGAGATAAATGCGCTTGGTGGAAAACTTTTTACAAGGGTGAAACTCTTGAATTTAGTGAATGTGCAATTAAATCTTTTGGTTATTTGCGGGATACATTGTGAACAAAAACCTTTACAAAATAGTCGTAAATTATTACTCACAAAGCCTTACTTACTATCGCCATGCTACTTCTGCAAACCATGCTTTGAAGTTGGTTTGCAGAGCTCTAGCCAAAGAAGCTAATACTACTCCTAGTTTTGTCAGAAATCATTTGGAGTCTGGCGATCATTATTTAATAACAAAGGAGGTCAATAATGAAGAAACAAACAAAGCTATAGACAACAAAGGAAGGTGAAAAGATTAGGATATGTGATATGACTGATACACACTTAAGAAATAGCATTAAAATGTTGGAGTGTACTACTGTCCTAGAGCACAAACGCAGAGTATCAGAACTTACAGAAGCATCAACTATAGTTTCTGGAGAAATGGCTACTGATATTATAGAATCAGAATTAAACTTCTTACTTCAGAATAATCTTGACCCTGAAGACGTATATTCAATATATGATAATTTAGTATATGATTTAGAAAGGAGAAAACAAAATGAAGAAACGAAATCTATCTAACCTAACAGAAGAAGACTTAAAAGGAATCCTTAGTTGGACTAGGAATAGCAACGCATTCAAAAAAGTGTCTTGTCCTTTTCATGCTCAATGTCAAAAGTGTTTAGACCTTTTTCCTGGCTTAGGCTGGCATCAGCCAGAAATCAATCTTTGTCCTTGTCAACAATGTAGCATATCATATGTCACAAAGGTTGCTAAGCAAATTCTGCTTGAAAAGAATTTCATCCCTAAATAAAAAACATTGACATCTTGACAAAAAAATGCCATAATAGCATTGTATTTGAATGAATTAGAAAGGAGGTAAATAATAACTTAGTAGGTATTTTAACAATAATCTTTTAAAAGAGGGAGAATCAAAATGAGTACAACAATCGTAGTAAAGAAAACTGGAAAGGATGATGAAGGCAAAACAATCATAGTCGGCGAGGCCGCTGTTGAATATGACTTCGGCGAAACCTTATCTCAGGCCATAGATATACATGGCGAAGACGTAGTCTTTTCTAACTACAAGTCCCGAGGTGTTGTGGCTGCCCAAGCTGCTGTCAGGCCTTGGATTGAGCAGCAAAAGACCCAAGAGGAAATAATTCCTTTATTTGATAAATGGGAGCTCGGTGTTGCTGCAACCAGAAGCGGAGTATCTGCTGAGGACGCATTCCTCGCTAAATGGGCTAAGATGACGCCGGATGCACAAGCGGAAATTCTCAAGAAATTAAAGAATTAATTTTTTTTCTGCTCCTTTTCAATGTTAAAATATAGTGTGATTGAATTATAATCACACTATATTTTTTAAACATTAGTCTTGTGGCGAAAAATACATTTAAAATAAGGAACAAGAAAATGAAACATGGAATAATGACAGAAATTGATTGGAAATATATTGGAGCCGGGCTTGCGAATGAGGGAGACATTGAACAAACTGATTTTTTAAAAGCCTTTATTAAAGAGTGTAATTCATGGGGTACAAGAATACAGGTTGAGCAGCAATTAGCCTGTGTCAATCGGAAACTCACGGAAGAAGAACGTGAAACGCTTTCAATGTTATCATATAATAAAGGAGAACAAGAAAATGTCTAAAAGAAAGGGCATAATGCTCTGTTACCCATTTGAAGAGAAACGTCTTGCTAAATGGAAGCCTCCTTATGGAGTCCAACCTAAGTTAGACGGCGAGCGCTGCATAGCCAAATTCAACGAAGAAATTTCTTCTTATGAACTGTTTTCTTCTGAAGGCAACAAGATAATTTCTGTTAATCACATAGTCGATTCGCTCAATAGACTTAGAACAAAGATTACTTTTGACGGCGAGCTATATAACCATAGTCTTACGATGGAATCAATTCATAGCATTGTAAGTCGAACTAAGATTTTTCATACCGCAGCTAACTTCGTACAATATCATATCTTTGACACCATTAATACTAACACACAATTTGAACGTCTCTTCCAAATTACCAGACTTAAATATGACGAGAATATTCATCTTATTTCTACTCATTCAGCTGAGAATTTTAATCAAGTTATGTGTTTATATGAAAAGTTCTTGTCTGATGGCTACGAAGGGATGATAGTTCGTCATCTTGGAGTTCCTTACATTCCGCGCAGAAGTCTTTACATGATGAAGTTCAAACCTAAGAAATCTGATTTTTATGAAGTAGTAGGTTTTCAAGAAGAAATGTCTATTCAAGGAGAGCCTAAAAACCGCCTTGGTTCCTTGCTTTGCTGTGGAGACGATGGAACTACTTTCAACGTAGGCTCTGGTTTGACAGACGATCAAAGAGTCGAATTATGGAATAGACAATACTCTTTAGTTGGCAACCTTGTTCACGTCCAATATCAACATCTTACTTCTGCCAGAGGCGTGCCAAGATTTCCTGTCTTCTTAGACATTATCGAAAGGAGTCCTCATGCTAAAAACGAAAAAGAAATTACATTCAGCTAAAAACGTATTTATTATAAACAGCGGAACTCATGATTACTCAGCTGCTCAGAAATTTGGCAAGCTCATTGTGCTTTCAAAGGGTTACTTCAATCGCCATGATGTTGGTAAGATAGCTCGCCAATTTGCTGTAATTCTAAACCAGAGTAATCCAGACGACTACCTTCTGGTTTCCGGTTCTACAATCATGAACTCCGTGGCTTCGGCAATATTTGCTCATGCTCACGGAGTGCTTAATTTGCTCATTTTCAAGAAGCTGCCTGATAAGGACTTCTATGTCGAAAGACATTTGGAAATGAGTGAGCTGATGAAGTTATAAAGGAAAGGAAAATAAAAAATGAAAAGAAAATCTCACAAACCTTCTGAAGCTCAACGCTGGGCGCAGAAAAGAAATTGGTCTAAAGCACGATTAGTCGGAGTGAAAGGGACATTAACTACTTTGGCAGAAAGCAAATTGCTTCTTGAAAATGAAAAAAGCAATGCACGAGTAGCTAAAAACTTCATAATAGATCTCATAGACGATTGGGATGGAAACAATTTAACTTCAAAGGAGATTTATTTATGTTCTTAGACACCCAACCAGAATGGCAAATAACAGACTCGTCAAAGCTCTCTGACTTCGTTGACTGTCCACGCCAATACTTCTTCAAACATATCCTTGGCTGGCAATCAGACGCGCCTAACAATCATCTGATTTTTGGAACTGCTATCCATAAAGCAATGGAAGTCATAGCGTTGTCAACTTCTTATAACCAAGAAGCTGTAGAAAATGCTTACGCAGCCTTCCTTAAGGAATATCGCAAGGACTTTCCTGTTGAGAGCGACGAGATTTACTCACCCAAAAACCCTCAACATGCTGAGGCTATTCTATTTGAATATGCTGACAAATACCGCAATGATTTACAAGAATTTAAAGTAATTTATACTGAGATTGCCGGCACAGTTCCTGTCTCAAAAGATAGACTTATGCATTTTAGAATGGACACAATCTGCGAAGAAGAACAAGGGCCTTTTAGTCTTGAGCACAAAACTCATAAGGGTTCCTTGACCGAGTATTGGTATAGACAGTGGCCCTTATCAATGGCTATTGGAACATACTCCCATGCAATGCACTGTCTTTATCCTAATGCTGAGAAGGTCGGAGTTACTATGAATGGATTAGGTTTTCTAAAAACCAAGAGCGACTTACAAAGATTTCCTATTTATAAGACCTTACCCCAAATGCAGACATGGCTTTGGAACGTGAATTATCATCTTGACGACTTGGAGCATCAAATGGAGCTGTTAGATAATTGCTCTGATTCGGACTCTGTCTTAATGGCCTTTCCTATGAGGTCAGGAACTTGTTCCAAATACTTCGGCTGCCCTTTCTTGGACTTTTGTCAAGCTTGGCAGAATCCTTTACAGCAAGCTGATGAACCTCCTATGGGATTTAAGAAGGAGTTTTGGAATCCATCTATTTTGGAGTCTACGCATAAAATGAACTTATAAAAGAAGGAGAAATAACAATGCCAAGCTTAGAAATTAAAACAGAAGCAGAAAAGTTAAAGAAGATGTATGCAGACGATCCAAGATCAAAAACATTCAATGGAATAGTATATGGAGGAATCGGAACTGGAAAAACCAGCCTACTGAAAACTTGTCGAAAGCCTCTCCATGTAGATTCCTTTGATCCTGGTGGGACTAAGGTTTTGGATGGAGTGGAAGAAATTTATAAAGATACACGCTTTGAAGTTGAAAATCCTTCCAAGCCTTCTATGGCTAAACTCTGGGATGAGGAATACTCTCGCCGCAAAAAGATGGGCTACTTCGATTCATTGGGAACTTACGTTATTGACTCAATGACTACTTGGGCTCAATGTATTATGTATGAAGTAATGAAGAAAGCTGGTCGTTCAGGTGGACAACCCTTCCAGAATGACTGGCTGCCTCAAATGACCATAATTGAAAATGCCTTGCGAGACTTCGTAAGCCTTCCTTGTGATTGTATTCTTATTGGTCATGACGACTCTGACAAGGACGAAGCCACAGGTCGAATGTTTGTAGGTCTAATGATCACGGGCAAATTGAAACGTAGAGTTCCTTTATTATTTGACGAGATTTATTGTGCTCAAACAAAGGAGACATCTGCCGGTATTCAATACCAATTACTAACAAGAGCAACTGGTATGTATCAAGCAAGGACTCGCTTAGGAAAGGGAGGCGAACTTGACACATATGAGGAACCTGATATAAAGAAGATTTTGAAGAAAGTTGGCTATGATACAGCTGATAAACCATTATTAATTTGAAAGGAGGTGAAAACAAAATAAGAATTTTCTATTAACTTTTAACTTTTAAAAAGGAGAAACATCATGAGTTTTTTAGACATAGATGTATCAAATGCTGAGGAACCTAAAGCTGTCCCCGGCGGAGAAGAGTATAAGATCAGAATTTCTGGAGCTATAACAAACATCAACAAGAACGGAAATCCTTACTTCATGCCTCGGTTTGATATAGTTGACCATCCAAAAGCTAAGGATTTGACCGACTATATTGCCCTGCCTTATGAAGGTATGAGCGAAAAGGATAGAGTAAAAATAGAATGGAAAATCAAAATGTTTAAGTCTGCATTTGAAATTCCTTTGAATGGTTCTATTGAACTCGACGACTTGATTGGCAAGGAGGCCTGGGCTATTCTTTCTTTGAAAGAAGATGAGGCTTTTGGAGAACAGAACGGCGTCAGCAAATATATAGCTCCTAAATAACATAAATAAGGCTGCTGGTAAAGATTTGATTTGCTTTGCTGGTGGCCTTACTGTGTTTGGAAATCAATCACACTCTAACAAAGGATTAAAATGTACCGACCAAGATTATCTGTTGAAATAACCGACGAGCAAGCATTAGATCTCAGACGTTGCCTAGCTTACAAAACCAGAAAGCCTTTGTTCTCTGCTATCATAGACGATATAATCCGACTTTACGACGAACATGGAGAGATGTTTCTGGCTGCTGTTATAGACAAGAAGATAACTCTTGAGGAATATCTTGGTCGGAGAAAGGATAAAGAATGATAAAACTAAACGATTCAGTAAAAGTATTTTTAAAGGGTGAAAGTCCTTGGGCGATTGTAACAAAAGTAATTGACAAATCTCATATTAAAGCAAAGATCGACAACTATCCAGTAAGCAATTTACATAAACTATCCTTTGGAGATATAGCAGAATTTGAATTGATAGAGCTTGCCAATGGGCACTTGTACTGGAAACACCTGGAGGAGGCTTAGAAATGACGACAATTAATGACTTAAACAAATCAATATCTGATATGACTTCTGATGAATTATTTGAGCGTCTAAAAGATATTAGAAAAAACCGAAGAATAAAAAAGAAACCTGCTCTTACGACCAAGACTTCTAAAATTGCCTTGGCTTCAGCAGATAAATTGCTTGAGTCGATGTCTCAAGAACAAATTAATAGTTTAATTTCTAAATTAGGAGGATGAAATGAAGCAAGAAGATAGAGCACAAACAGAAGCTGGAATATCAACAAATAAAACTCCAAGTAAAAGAGACGTCTATGCAATAGAAGAACGTCTAACAAGGATTCACAGTTCCTTAATCGATTTGAAAACTGATTTAATTAACTCAAGGGTATTCTTTTTTGGTCATTTTCCTACTGCAGACGACTCGAAAGAACTACCAGAACCTGAAGGGTGGTTTAGCGTAGTAGGAACAATAATAGATCAGATATCACAAACAGAGCTTGAAATAGAAGAAATTCTTAAACCATTTTTAGATCGGAGTTAATATGCGCCTTGAAATAACCAAGCTCAAAAACATTGTTGTTGAAGATCGACTAAGGAAAGACCTCGGAGACATAGAAGGTCTTGCACATTCTATAAAAACCAAAGGCATCATTCATCCTTTAGCTATCCATGATAGCTCTGGAGTTTATAGACTAATTGCTGGCGGTCGAAGATATGCTGCGTGTGTCTTAGCAGAAATTGTTGACGTGCCTATTAGAGTCTACGACGAAAAACTCTCACCTTTGGAACTGCGTTCTATTGAATTGGAAGAGAACATCCAACGCAAAGACCTGACCTTCGCCGAAGAAGTTCGTCTCAAGAAAGAAATCAATGATGTCTATATAGAATTAAAAGGTCCTAAGATTATAGACAATTCTCCCGAAGGTCATTCCATGCGAGACACCGCAAGCCTTCTTGGTCAGAACATCAGCACGGTTTCTCAAGACATTAAATTGGCTGGTTTAATGGAGAAGCTCCCTGACCTTGGCTGGGGTTCTTGTAAGAACAAATCAGACGCAATGAAACTCATGGCCAAAACCGAAGAAGCTGTTATTCATGCTGAGCTTTCCAAACGAGCTAAGGATTTGTTAGGAGGTTCGGATAAGAAGCTCGCAGACAATTATATCCTTGGAGATTTCTTCGAAAGTGTCAAGAAAATTCCTTCTAATTCAATGGACTTGGTCGAAGTCGATCCTCCTTATGGAATCAAATTGGAATCTCAGAAGTCTAAACAACACGTAATAAAATCTGGTGATCCTTACAAAGACATTCCATCTGGTGAATACTTAGACTTTATCGAAGAAGTAGCTAAGGAATCCTATCGAGTTATGAACGATCATTCTTGGATTATCTGGTGGTTTGGCTTTGATTGGTTTTCAGAAGTATTCCAAACCCTAACCTCCGTTGGCTTCAAAGGCAGACCTTCTCCTGGTATTTGGTACAAGACCAATACACAAGGTCAGACTCAACAACCAGATATTTACCTTGGAGGTGCTTATGAATTCTTTTTCTATTTATACAAAGGCAACGCTACAATAAACCAAAGTAGCCGTGGCAAACCTAACGTCTTTCCTTATCCTGTGGTTCCACCTTCTCAAAAAATCCATTCGACTGAACGACCTGCCGAACTCATGCAAGACATCCTTAATGTCTTTGCTTGGGAAGGTGCACGAATAATGATTCCTTTCGCAGGGAGTGGTAATACTCTGGTCGCCGCAGACAGAAACAAAATGTTTCCTATTGGTTTTGATAGAGAGAAGGAATTTAGAGATAGCTTTGTAAAAAGACTTATGGAAGGAGGTAAGTTTCTGAGATGAAAATATATATATCTTCTAGCTGTGAAAACAGAGAAGCAGTCAAAACACTACGAAGAATCCTTATCAACGATGGCCATGAAATAACCTTCGATTGGACTATTCATGAGGACGCTCCTGAAAGCCCAGCTCAAGCCACTCAATGGGCGATGGAAGATGTCACTGGAGTATTGAAAGCTGATCTCATACTTTTCATTGCTCCCGGTAGACGAGGAGCTCATGTAGAACTTGGTGTAGGAATATATACTCGCAAACCTATATTTCTTTTGGGCAAATACGAAGACAACATCTTTTATCATTATCCTAATGTTAGAAGATTTGAAGACCTTTTCGAAATGCTTGAAGCCATTGAAGAAATGCAAAGGAGTCTTTCATGAATATCCTAAACGCTCATTCTTATGTTCCTCCTTTAGGTTTGCAAGATGCAAAGATTGTCTTGGTCGGCGAACAGCCTGGTAAAAATGAGATCTATCAACGCCAACCTTTTGTAGGCCCTGCTGGAAGAGAACTTGATTCATGCTTACACTCAGCTGGTTTGACAAGATCGGATTGTTATCTAACCAATGTAATAAAAGATCTTGACCAACACATAGACAAATATATCAAGCTAAAGAAAGACACCGCTATAATTTCTGACTCTGGTAAACGCTACATTGATTTCCTTCAAGAAGAAATAACAAAGATTTCTCCTAATGTAATTGTAGCGATTGGAAACGTAGCCTTATATGCCTTGACTGGTCTAACTGCAATTACAAAACGCAGAGGTTCTATTCTTGAAAGTACTCTAATTCCTGGCACGAAGGTCATTCCTACTATTCATCCTGCTACAATTCTTCCACCTAAGTTTGTCTATCTTAATCGCCACCTTATTATATTCGACCTCAAACGAGTCAAAGAAGAATCCAAAACCAAAGACTTTAATTTCATCGAGCGCAATGTAAAAATCGAACCTTCTTATCATGATGCTCAGATGTTTCTCATGCGTTGTGAAAGCACCCTTGTTAGTGGTGCTGTTGTCGACTATGATATTGAAGTATTCAACGGCGAAGTCTCTTGTATTTCATTAGCTATTTCTCCAACCGAAGTCATGAGCATACCTTTCATTGACGCTCAAGGTGATTACTTTACTATTGAACAAGAAGCTACTATTTGGAAAGACTTAGCTCGTATGATGGAAGATCCTAAATTATGGAAGAGGGGACAAAACATAGTATTTGATTCTCATTTCCTTCTCAACAAATACGGCATCAAAGCTCGTAGTCTCCATGATACTATGGTGGCCCAGAAGATTCTATTTCCTGACTATCGTGTTGGATTAGACTTCATCACAACCATGTATACAGACATTCCTTATTATAAAGACGACGGCAAGCATTGGTATAAGACAGGAGGAAATTTTAGAAAGCTTTGGAATTACAATGCTCTTGATTCTTTAGCTTGTGCCATTGCTCATCCTAAACAAATGGTTGACTTAGAGCGCCAAGGTAATCTAAAGACCTATGAACGCAAGCGTAGAATAATCGAACCATTAGCCTACATAATGGAGAAGGGAATTCTTGTAGACACCGTTGGCATGGCAACTGAGGCGGCCAGATGCGACGAAAGGATTGAAACCCTCCAAGAAGAATTAAATACTATAGCCGGCCGTGAACTCAATCCAAATTCTACTACCAAACTCCCTCAATATTTGTATGAGGAGAAAGGTTACGCTCCTTATCGCAACAAGTCTGGCAAATATACTACGGACGAGACTGCCCTTAAACGCCTTATTAGAAAGGGTTGCAGAGAAGCGGAGATCGTCCGAGACTATCGCTCCGAAGTTAAATTAAGGGGTAATTACTTCAGCCTTGACAAAGTTGACAAAGATGGAAGAATCAGATGTTCTTACAATCCTGTTGGTACAAGATTCTCAAGAATATCTTCTTCTAAAAACATTTTTGGAACTGGCGGAAACTTGCAGAACTGGCCACATAAGGCAATGAAATTTCTTCTTGCCGACTCTGGTTACGTCTACTATTCATATGACTTGTCTCAAATAGAAAACCGTATAGTCGCATACGTTGGCAATGTAACTCAAATGATAGACGCCTTTGAGGCCGACCAAGATATGCATAGTCTGACCGCCGCATTACTTTTCAATAAACCTATTGAAGAAATATCATCTGAGGATGGAAGCTCACCTTTAGGCGGAGGTAAACAATCAGAGAGATTTTGGGGTAAGAAGACAAACCATGAGTTAGACTACGACATGGGATATAGAACATTTAGTCTTCAAATGGAGCTCCCAGAGTCCGAAGGAAAATGGTTGGTCGAACGCTGGCATCATATTTATCCTGGAGTTCGTCAGGGCTATCATGCCTATGTCAAACAGCAGCTTGGAGAAAACAGAACTCTCACAAATTTGTTTGATAGAAGGACTTTATTCCTTGACCAATGGGGAGATAAATTATTCAAGGCTGCTTACTCTTGCATACCTCAGGGAACCACAGGAGATAAAATTGACGAGCAAGGGATGGCTTATATTTACTACAACCAAGATCTTTTTAAACCAATAGAGCTCCTCATTCAAATCCATGATAGCATAGGATTCCAAATTCCTACTTCTATTCCTTGGTCTCAACATGCTGATATGCTAATGAATATCAAGAAGTCTTTGGAAACTCCTCTGATTTGGAAAGGAAGAGAATTCATAGTCCCTGTCGACTTAGTCATGGGATTCAATCTTTACAAAGATGAAGGAATTGAAATAAAGCATGGAAAATTTCCTCAGACAAATGAGGAGTTGGCTAAGGAATTAGAAAAGTCTTATAATAAATTGAAAGGAGAAAAATTATGTTGAATGGAGTAGTTACTTTCCTTTGGAAGGATGATTATAGTCTTACTATTCCTTTTCTGAAAACTTTAAAAGGTCTTGTACACGAAGAGCAACGACCTACAAAGCTCAGAATTAGGATTAGTCAAGGAAGTCTTACATTTACAGAAGCACAAAATCTAAACGAATGGCTTAGTCAAGTTCAACAATGTGTTGATACGAAAGGATAATAAATGTGTCTGACCGAAACCTACCTGATTGGCTTGAAGGATTTTTACAATTCACTTTCAACACTGAACCTCCAATGTTATTCCGTCTTTGGACAGGCATCAGCGTAGTTGCCTCCGCAATGCAGCGCAAATGTGCTCTCAAAATAGGCTCTTTGGAATACTACCCAAATATGTACATAGTCTTAGTCGGCCCTTCTGGCTCCCGCAAAGGAACTGCTATGACACCTGGTTTGAGAATAATGAAACAAGTTAGCGGCATTAAGATAGCTGCTAACGCTGTAACACGTGAGGCTTTAATTCGTGAATTAAAAATGGCTAACGAAAATATTATTGACGTAGTCAAGGGCAGCTTCGAAGGAATGCACGCATCGTTGACGGTCTTTAGCAAAGAACTAACGGTGTTCCTTGGCTACGCTAACCCTGAACTCATGAGTGACTTGACAGATTGGTATGACTGTGATGATGATTGGGAGTACAAAACCAAAACCCAAGGCATTGATACAATCAAAGGTGTTTGGGTTAATTTAATTGGGGCGACTACACCTGACTTGGTTCAGACAGCCTTACCATTAGACGCAATAGGCGGTGGTCTGACAAGTCGAATCATATTCGTCTTTGAACCACACAAAGATAAAATAGTTCATTTTCCTTACTACACAAAGGAAGAACTTATTCTCCAAGAACAACTCACCTTTGACCTTGAGCGCATACAACAGATGAGAGGAGACTTCAAATTAACAGACGACTTCATAGACGTCTACACACCTTGGAGGGAACATCAAGAGTCTCACCCTCCAATCGAAGGCAGAAGATTTGCTGGTTATTTAGAACGCAGACCAACTCATGCTATGAAATTGAGTATGATAATATCAGCCAGTCGATCTGACTCCATGGAAATCACAGGAGCTGACTTGACTAAGTCTATTCAAATACTTGAAAAGACGGAAATTAAAATGCCAAATACTTTTCTTGGCGTTGGAAAGTCTGGCATGGCCGAAGTCATTACTCATGTCATGACTCATATTGCGTTGAAGAAGGAATTGACTTTTGGAGATTTGATGAATACGTTTTATCAAGATGCAGATAGCTGGACTATGAATAAGATGGTTGAGACTTTGGAATCAATGAAGTTTATCTCGACAGGGATGAAAGGTAATGAAAGGATAATTAGGTATACTAAGAAGGAGGAAAAGAAATGAGACATATAATTAGACGATTGATTATATTCCCTATAATGTTATTAGGTATTCCATTAATGTATTTCGTAGCTTGGTGTCTTGAAGGGCATAAAGAAGCATCCCAATTTATAAAGAGCTTTCTTACTGAAGTGTGGGGATAAAGAAATTTAATTAACAAAGTGTGATTGATTTATAAACACACTATCAATCAATAACTAGTATAACCCTTCATTCCTTTATAGCCCGAATAGCCACCTTTAACCTTGGTGGCTTTTGAGCCTTTCTTCTTAGGCGAATAAGTTCCAACAACCTGACCCCAAGGATTCTCGCCTCTCTTCCTTGCTCTCAAAGTCTTGGCAACCTGACCTGTACCTGGCACTCCACCTAATTTCCCAGCTAACTCCCAACCAGGTTTGGCCATTGGATCTCTCATCAAATACTTTCTAACTTCGTTCATCAAATCCAGGCCTGGTCCTCCGAAGTCTTTGCCATACCTTGTACTTGAAAGAATCGGAATAGGATCCATCAACTCCTTGCCTACATTAACCATCATAGAAGGAACATCATCTCCATTTTCTAATGACTTTCTAAACGCACCTATTGGAGAAGGAAAAGGAGTTTGAATACCTAAGATATCCTCCATCAGAATATTAAACATCGCAGTCCCTGCAACGTATCTCATTACTTTAACGAATTGTTTTCTATTAGTCAGCGCTGCGTCTGGTCTGCCAAGACAATCCCTAAGCAAAAAGTTCCAATCATTGATCTGGAAAGTCTGAAACATTGTAAAGAACTTACCAACCGTAGTTCTTTGAACCGGAGCTACATGACCTGGCCTAGCAGACGCTTGTGTATCGACTACTATTCTATCAGCTTCTTGAAATGCTCTCTTCCCATGCATACCTTTTTTCAAAGCAGACTTATAACCTGAATACCAAGTAGCTATTCTGGCTTCTGCATCCAACATCTTCAACGGCCACATAGATGCTCTTGCGGCTGCCTGTTGCATTTCTCCTACTCTCCCAGACCTGATAGAACTCAACGCTTCTTCGACTGTCGCATCATATGTTGCTTGCAACAAAACATCTGAATTTTTCAGAGCAAATTTCCTTGAGCCTTCTTTAAACATACTTCCTATACCTTCCATAGTATGTGTAAATCCTACTTCGGTATAAGTATTTCTTAAGGCTGAGAGCTGAATGAGAGCTGTCCTAACATTGGCGCCAAGAATTGACGCAACCAAATTGCTATTAACTCTTTGCAACCAACCTTCGACTGTCGGACTCAAGACTGTAATCTTCTTTCCTGCTAAATGATTCAACCAGCTATTGATTGCTGCATAAGCAATAGGATTATCTCTTGATAATAAAAATGTCTCAGGCACCATCTTATTTGTAACAACGTCTTTGACCATCTTACCTGTCGGAACCTCATACAAATATTCCCTCAGCTCAGCAATCATAGGAGTTAAATTAATATACTTATGCGCCAAGTCTACATATTTCTCAAATCTTCTGAAAGGATCTAAGTCGACTTTATACAACGCACTAGTTCGTTCTTTGCCAGGCCCGAATACGCTCTCACGCATTTTAACAAATTGTCTATTAAGCACATTAGCATGCTTGGCTTGTAAGGGTTTCATTCCAAGACGCTCGGCCAGATCAACTTCTCTAAAGAAAGCAGAGTAATTCTGACGTTTAGGCAAAGGCTCCTTACCAGCTTCGACTCTTGTCTTGCTTATCTTCCAATAAAATTCTTCATAAGCCTTGTCTAATAAGCTAAGAACATTCTGCAATTTTGTACTTAATCCCGGAACTTCTTTTATTCCTTGAGCCTCCAACAACTGAGGACCTTTATATTGTCTTCCAATATCAGCTGCACCTATTGTCCTGCGCTCTTCAAACGTGAGACCTTTCTTGATTTTCTTAACCCATTCTATAGACTCTTTCACACCTTGAATGTATTTCTTATCAGCTGCATTGTAAGCCCAGGTTGTCATACTATCCAACGCATCAGCTGTTATAGGATCACCTGCGGCTTCGTGAAAAGTCCTCTGAGGATTTGTAAAAGATCTATTGAAATTAGTCTGTCTTAAATTCTTAAGACTCATCAAGGTCTTTAGCTTAGCTTCCATAACCGGAGGAGCTTTGTATTTGACTCCTTTGGATTTCCAAGTACGTTGATGTAATATCTTGCCTTTGCTAAGCATGTCTAAGTCTGCGTCTGTAAGGAATTTCTCCTTGACTTTCTTGAAACGATCTACAAAGCCTTTGTATAGACCAGAAGGGTCTACGCCAGAATAAAGCTTGGTGCCTGCTTCTCCTTTAGCTCCGCCTTTCTCCATCTCTCTTTCAATCAAGCTCGTCCTTGGCTCATCAGGAAACATCTCACCAAATTTATCAGACTCCCGAATCTTCTTTAATTTATCTAGCTGCTCACCTACCTTCTCCATCATAGTATTATAATGATCTAAGCTTTCAAAATTTTCTTCTGTAAACCTATCATAAATACTTCTTAATTCCTCCTCCATTTTGTCAAGAGTTATCTTCTCACCTTTGCGAAATTTCTTTTCAGCCATACCATCAACCAAAGCTAACGATCCATTGATGTCTTCAATAGGATCACCTTTGGAAGGAACTCCTTCTTTCCGCTCGAAGGCTCTTTCAAATTCCTTTTCTGATTCTATGATTTTAGAAAGCACATCATCTGATTGCTCAGCTAAGTCTTGAGATAACTTCTTCATTGAGGATTCTTTATCATTGCCGTAGACTTCTTTGGCTATTTCATTTCTAGTCTTGCCTTCGTTGGCTAGGTTTGTTATGTGGTCTTTCTTCTTAGGCTTTATAGCCTTAGCAGGTTTGACCTCCTCAACCTTAGCAATAGGCTCTTCTATAATAGGCTCAGCTTTCACCTTAGACTCAATGACCTTAGGTTCCTCAATCGATTTGGTCTCAGCCTTAGCCTTCACAACCTCCTCTGCTTGCCTTAGAATTCCTTCAACAGCTTCTTTAGAACGCACATCTCCAACGCCTTCACGCAAAGACGCCTTTCTACTTTCTCTTAATATATCAATAGATTCTTTCAAAAGACTAGGACTTTTGGTCCTAAGAGCTTTACGAAATTTGGTAAGAAGCTTAGGCCCTAATACTAATCCAGCTCCCTCCAAACCAACAGCTACTTCCGTCCCCAACAGATCATCTCCTGTCAAATCCCTAACTTTCTGGCCAGCCCATTGAGAGCCTTCATGAAGTAATACAAATGGCGAGGTTACTATATCCAAAGCACCTTCGGTCAAAGGATGTGTAACCTTTGGAGCCCAATCTTCTTGAGTCTCCTCAACAGCCTTAGCAGCTGCGTCCAATCCCCAAGGTAAGGCTCCTAGTCCTGCATAACCTGATAATACAAAACCAGCCATGCCTTTTGCAAGACCTACTCCTGTTTCTTTGGTTGCGGTTCCTAGTTGTCCTAAAGCTTCGGCCATTCCCACTTTTGGTGCGTCTACTATAACACCCCCGCCAGGAAGAGGAACCATCGGAATATCTCCCATCAAAGCCCTCTTACCCATCGTACGTGGGTCGACCAGAGGTTTGCCTTCTGTATCAACCCACATTTTTTTCTTCTGCTCTAACTCTTGCATCAAAGGACTATTGAGCAATTCTTCGTAAGACTTTCTCATGATACAAACTCCGACCCTAAAGGATTCTTGGAAATTTCTTTATCAGCTTCATTCAACAACCACAAATAATCCTCAGGTGAAACTCCTCTATTCCTTGCTTCTTCTCTCAACTCCTTCATATTCATATAACGATCCTGTCCTCTAAGAAAAGGAAGTGACACAATAACTGCAGGAAGAGCGTTCCAAGGACCTAACCTATCCCAATCTCTATTTATCGCATAGGCCTGAGTAGCATTATCAGGAAGCATCTGATTATAAGTTTTTGCTATAACCATTTTCTGTTGTGAGTTGGTATCACTGCTGGTTATTTGATTTGCTAAATCTCCAAGAGTCATAGTCAATTTAGGATCAAGACCTATACCCTTGTCCTTAGATTCAAGTTCTTTGATCTGAAGTTCTACTTTCTTCTTAGCCAAATCAAGATTAGCCATTGTCTTGGATGCTAAGGCTTGATCTCTAATACTATCAGCAGTTCCATATTTCAACTCAGCAAGTTTGATTCTCTTATCCAAGTCAGCAAGTTCAAGCTTCTTACTTTGAAGTTCACCTAACAAACTGGTCTCTTTCTCAAGCTTTCCAGCTGCAGCCAATCTCTGTCTAGTCAATGCTTCATCCGCAGCACTAGGCTTAACTACCTTCCCCATTTGAATTATTTTCTCGTCAATTTCTCTGGCTCTAGCTCTATCAAGCTCACTAACTTTTTCTGGAGTTTGTCCAAGAGCTTTCTTA
>Ga0207997_1000561_pt1 | contig 18941 bp, 44 predicted proteins | sample AntAceMetag02UKN_FD_184777 | JGI IMG/M metagenome (GOLD analysis project Ga0207997, IMG submission 184777) | Saline lake microbial communities from Ace Lake, Antarctica - Antarctic Ace Lake Metagenome 02UKN (SPAdes) (version 2) | ecosystem: Environmental > Aquatic > Non-marine Saline and... | reverse complement strand
TCACTATTGCAAATATGATCGGCTTTTCCTCTTCTGCTTGACCTTCGGCAAATACCGAAAACGTCAACAGAACCATCATCATCAAAATTAAAAATCTTTTCATTTTTTCACCTCTTTTAATTGTAAGGCCACTTTATAATATTCCTGGCAGGAATTAATCTCACCGGTATTTTTTAATCCTACCAGGAATATCCAGTCCATTAATATTCTACTTTCACCTTGGCGTACACACCGCCATTAAGTGGTTCATCCGGCGCTACTTCTGCGATCTCAGCACCCACATCTGTCAATAGATAACCGACAGTAAATACCGCAGGGCCAAAAGTATAAACCGCCGAAAATTCCGCCCCCTGGAAATCCTCCTGCTCAGGATCAAGCAATATACATGCCATTGCATTAAGCGCTATATTCTCATAAGCAAAATCAACCCAGCTTTTATTTTTTCTCAGCTCCAGTTCTTTCTCGCCATATATTTTGGTACCGAATACAAAACCAGCCACCGAATATTTAGCTGCCAAATCATATTCCCAAAACTTTTCCTCCAGTTCCATGTCAATATCATATCCGACATTTCCATCAAACCGAACGGGCCCGACCTCTATGAAGGCTCCCTGGTCAAGTTCCACCTTCATATAATCTTCACCCTGCATTCCACCCACGGCAGTACTACCGCCGACATCTACCGCATAGACTCCTACTGCCAACAGCAGCATAATTAAAAAAATTATTATTCTCCTCATCTTCTTCCCCTTGTTCTCTCTTTTTTATCTTGTCAGTTCAACGAACTGGTTTTATAATTGTAAGGTCGCTTTATAATTATATTTTATCAAATAACAATTCTTATATTTATATAAAAGCCCTCATGTACGGGAAGCCTGAAAAGATTTGGATGAAAAAGAAAGAAACATAACTTACTCCAGGATATTCCCTCCAGTTACCCTTCAGGATTAACCTTACTACCTTACCACTTACTGTCTTTAAGATTCTGAGCCTTACTATCTTAAGCCCTGAGCCGTAAGCCTTTAAACTGTAGTGTGGATATAAACCACTTATGGATTTTAAGTCCATTTTACTATATATTACCATATCGCTGATAATGTGCGCTTCCTTTTGCCAGTTTTTATCTCCGTATATAGGGCAGTTATTATTCAATTAAATCAGTCACCGCATTTACTATTTCAAGCTTTGCATCTATTAAAGAAGGTTCTTCTGAATATGCCGCTACTTTTTTATCCCTTGTTTCAGGATCATAGAAACGTACTATTTTAATTTCCATAGGTTCTCCAGATACTGATTTTCCTATACCCTCTCTGATGCCTCTATCAGTCAATAATTGCCACATATTCAATTCATAATTTGCTAAATCCCTCCGTCTATGAATCCATTCAGCTATACATTTACTAATATTCTTTCCTTCAAGTACAATCGTAACAAATGTTTCAAAATTGGTTTTTTGAATTGCTACCCTAAGTCTTGATATTTCCTGTAAAACATCCGAATGTGCCTGAATCCATTCTGCCACTTGTTTTTTTTGATCTTTATATTTGGGTGTTTCATAGTCAGCCAAAGCAGAATGATCTCTTACCTTGATTCTTAAGTCTTCCGCCTTCTTTAGCAAATCCTTAACTTTTTTCAATCCTTCAATAATTTTCATTTTTACCCCCTGTGTTTTTTGCATTGTACCACATATTCCCAATCCTGTAAAGCCCTTTTTACTATCCGAAATATCTGGCTGCTCGCTCCTCCATGTCGATAAACGGCTGAACTATTCGACAAATGTTGCTATACATTTTACCATAAGCACATCGCCGATTTATCACTTCTGCTATTTTAACCATAAAATCTTTGCCTGTTTCTGCCCGTTTTTCAGCTATAAATTTTCCATAATTTTTATCAAATTCATCCAACGGATTGCATAAACTATATCCAATTTTATCTGAATTTAAAGCTACTACAACACCAACCTTTTTCCCCTTACCTGTTCTTACATATTGCACCAACATTTTTTCCTCCTAAAATATTTTATCGATTATCGATACCACATAATTCTGCGATATATTCCAATTCGGATCACTTTCCTGCTTTTTTCTTAGCTGCTCGATTAATGCCATAAAATATAATGAATCAACACCAACCAGCTGATCCTCAAGAACATCTATATCATTTAGATTTAATTCGCTGATTTGAAATGCCATTTTCAATATCTGTCCAGCATTAATATTCCAGCCCTTGCGAATAAACTTTCTAATCCTCATTACTGAACAAAGGGGATATTGACTGCCAGTATAAATAAGTGTTCTATTCATTACCGCTTCATAAACTTCTTTAGGAATAACAACCTTATCCGCCCAGCTCGTCCAATAAGCCTTGGTATGCACAAAATCATAAGTTTCATGAATGACATCCGGCTCGCCATAGAATCTCACTATTAACTGGATTTTACCGGATAAAGTAATCGCATTAGTCGACATAAATACCGGAAAATATAATGGCCTATCTTCTTCAAGTTTCTCTGCTGATATATCATCCGCAGTTTCCAAAGCTTCCTGTATACTCGTCCGCTCGATTAATTCAGGATCAGCATCTTCATATATGTTGCTATCCCCTATTACACCGTCAGAATGAATATATATTTTTATTCTATCTTCCGGTGTATTGACAATCATTCTGGTCATTCCAGTAAAATCGCCATCGTGTTTCCCGATCCAGAATTCACTCTTACCTAAAATTTTAATAAGTTTGTCGTCTTTGATTGTTACAGTTTCACCAGATATTTCAATATCTTCTCCATCAATAACAACCGCTTTGGTTACTTTGCCAATCTTTGTTTCAATCTGTCCATGTTTTTCATTAAACTTATCCACATAATAATTGGCTATTACCTTAACCGCCTCTTTCGTTCTGAAATACAAATCAAAATCATTCGGCTTTTCGTTCTGCATTAAAGACACCATGGCACCACCAGTTATTATCGTGTTCTCAGTAGCCACCTTTTTTACCCCTGGATCATCAATTGAATCCAGCCAATTATTAAACTCTTTCTTCAATACTGCCTTGATGTGTTTCTCTCTCATTTTTCTCCTCCTCTTGATTAATATACAAACAAGTTACTATTTTCTTGCGCCTATTATCATATACAACATTCATTTCCTGCTCACCGATTTTAATTCTATATACACTCCTGGCGCATGATGTTTTGCTGACCTTTTCACACTCATGGTTTTGAATAGCCCGGATAATAGCCCGTCTTACAAAACGATTCCCATTAATATTAAATCGCTGTTTAAATCGCTTCTTTACATGGATCACTATCGCTTCATTTTTGTTCATATTTATCCCTCCAATAGCTCTGGATTCTCATTGACATTGCCGATGATTTCAGACAGTACATGTATGTGGCATAGAAGAGTTAAACAATAATTTTCTCCCATAAGTTCCCAATCAATCGGTTCACCCCAAAAAGCAGCATTTTGTTTAATTACCCTATATTTTAAACCAGTCCGTGTGTCTACAAAAATATCATCTTTACAATATCGCTTTCCGTTCTTATCCTTTAAATCGGTGTATTGCATAATGGTCATTTCATCAAAACTGCATGATGTAGGTTTAAAATAATCACCATCAAAATCAGTAAAACTGAACGGCCCTGTCATATATGGTGCCGGTGGTGATGTACAGCTCCAGTTATGCTTTTCCTCAACAACCCACGCCCTGAATTCAATCTCTTCCATCTTCACACCTCCTTTACTCCTTTGCTTCAAGCTTTATATGTTTTTCATATTTCAATTCTAATAGTGATGCCTTATATTCCCTGCCTTCAAGAACTACCATCCGACCCAATTCGTCTATAAGCATTTCCTCTTCATTAGAGGTGCTTTCTTTAATATAATCCGATAATTCTTGAATTAATGGAAATCTTCTAAATTCTATATTACCCACATTATCACTATCAATTAAAAAATACATTTATTTTACTCCTACTCTTTGATTCCAGGCTTCGATTGCTTTCTCCTTCGATGAAAAATATTCATCCATTGCCGCTGGCATAGTTACACATCCTTCCGTGCATCGAGCCGTCCAGCTATGCTTGAATGAATTGTTTTCTACAATTGCACCTCCACCGCAAAATGGACAAAATTTTAAAGCATAATTATTTGCCATTCTCTACCTCCTATCCTTTAATTTTTTCCTATAATCATCGCCGCTGAATTCTATAATCGTACAATAAGAAATCAACCGGCTGGTTATGGCCTGCCCAAATTTATCAATAAAATCGGATCCATTTTGAAAATTGGTTGTAGCTATTATTATTTTCTGTTTATTAATCAGATTATTAAAAAGACTGAATATCCGTTCCCTCACCCATTCGCTCTGTGTCGTAATCTTATCAATATCATCAAACATTATTAAATCATAGTTGCGCATTAAATAATCAATCAAATCCATTCCGGCTTGTTTGTTGATAAATCTTGAAGTGATATCCGACATATTAATATATTTTATAGCTATTGGATCAGCGCTTGCTTCCCACAGTAAAGAAATTGCACAATGCGTTTTGCCAGTCCCAACAGCGCCATATAAAATAAGTCCGCTTTTTATATATTCTTTTTTCTTAACAATATCCATTACATTTCTTAAAGCATCATTAGTCGATTCTTTAACACTATAATCCCAATCATTAAATCGACATCTTCTCAATGCAGCAGGTATATCGGCACTTTCCATTTTCTTTTCTCTATACCGCTTTTTATCAATCTCATTCTTAGTGTTTAATAAACATTCACATTTTGCTCGATACCAACTATATCCGGCTATCTCATTATTCTCTTTTACTATTTCAAATTCAGCCCCACAAACAGGACATTTACCACCCTTCCATTCCAGTAATAATAAGTCGGTTTCTTCCTGCGGTACGTTTTGCTCATAACATTTGTCAATAGATAGTTGCATTCTATCATCAAACCATTCTTGGCTGATAAATATTTTAGGTAAATCACCGACTTTTTGTATTGTCATTAATATTCCTTCCCATGCTTATATGGCCGTGTTTCGTTATATTTCATTTTAGCCGTAATATGTCTCTCAATATCAATCCCCAAATATCCGCACAAATCAGCCAGCCGGATAATAGTATCCGCAATCTCTTCTTCGAAAGTACCCCGGATATAATGTGCATAACTCAAAGCATTAAAATCTTTCTCATGCTCCCAATGTTCCATAAATACATCTATATCATTACGACAAAATCGGTTACATCTCCGTGCCTCTGCTGCCTCGCCAAGCTCCGATACTATCAACATCATTAAATCACCAACATTCACTGATTCCTGATAGAATCCCTTCTTAACCGCCGCTTCATGAGCATCTTTTACCAGATCATTTATTGTCATTTTCTTGACCCCACTATTACCTCTTTCACTGTCGCTTCTGCTTTGGTTTTTGTTTTATATGGTATTGAGAATACCATATTATATATCTGACAATTAGCATTAACACACCATTCTCTTTTATTTTCAAAATCTCTCTTCAATGGTTTGCCACATACATGACAATTTGGTTTGCTTAAATCTAATTTACTTCCCATTTCTTTCTTTTTGACTTTAACTATTTTCATTTCTTCCCTCCAAAAAATTCATCATAATTATGCAGCTCTTTATCTGTACCCTTAAAATTGCCCGACTTTTTACCACCTTGTTTCATCTGCAATATTAACTTTGAATATTGCAACCTTAGCTTTGCCCCGGACATTATATTAACAAACCAAAAGTTGCCCTCTGTTTTTGCCCACCGGATAACTTGCTCAACCTCGGCTATATCCCTGCCATCTTTCTCTACCAGCAGCCGAATATCTTTAGCCCATTTTGCGCAGACAACTTCAACATCTTTCCCATTCAAATATTTATCATCAATCTTCTTGTGTAAAGAATATAAAAGCTTTGCCAAAAGAATGTACGGCTTTAGCCGTTCATCTACTTTCTTTATATTATTTCTTTTATTACTTTCTTTTGTGGTATCATTTTCTGATATAGTTTTAGGGTCAACTATGTCATTTTCTGATACAGTTTCATTGTTAACCATGTCATTTTCTGATATAGTTTCAACTGTATCATTTTCTGATATAGCTAAATCATACCAGTAATTCTGTCCAATTTGCCATTGAGTTATTAAGTCTTTCTCCAATAATTCAGCTATTGCTTTTTTCATAGCATTAACCGATAATCCGGTCATTTCTTTTAGTTGTGAATAACTTATTTTTTCACTTATTTTATGCCAGCCGATTGTTTTTCGGCTGATAGCTAAAAACACCTTTACCTCTGCTCCTGAACAATTACTCATTTTCTTATCCATAAATATATTTGCCACCTGTGTATAATTTGGTCTACTGTATGCCAATTAATTCTCCTTAGAATTATGATTAAATAATTCTAGTGGATAACACTAAACAATCCTTCCGGTAATGGGGGTGTCTCTGGTTTTGGTTGCCGTTTTTTCCACTCATTATAAAGAGCTGAATATCTAAGAATGGTTTTATTGCGAATCATTTTATCTATGAGATCAGAAAGTATGTTGGCGTCAATAGCAGCCAAGATACCCCGGGCTAAACGAGAATCATCTTTTGTAAGATTGTATTTTTCCAGAGTGGAATAATCTCCACTCTGGTATTTGCCCTTGCCTCCCACTTTTTCATCTATCAACTGCCCGATCCGGCCGTGTGCTTCCCATGTCTCGCCAAGCTCTTCTGCCGTTTGTTCGATAAGCTGCTCTCTGATTTCTTGTGCTTCTGGAATATCTGATATTGCCCGTATCTCAGCCAACCGGGCGTTATGGCGTTCCCTTCCCATTTTTACAAACCGATTAAGTTCTTCTATCTTTGCTGGTATATTTTTGTCTTTAGGAATTATATCGCCCACTCATCCCTCCATAAAAAAGCCCTCCCCCCCAGACTGGACGTCAATGCTCGGAATGAGCACCGGGGAGAAGGGCTATATATTTTACTATTCTAACGTCCATTAAATGCATTGTACTATATATCCAGTTTATTGTAAAGTACTTATTTACTTATCCGAATTTAATTGTAAAGCGGCTTTATGATTTATCTTCGACTCTCATGTCCTTGATAATTTCATAATATTCTTCTTTACATTCAGGAATTGGCCCGAACCACATGCCCTCTGGTGCATTTAATAGCACCTTACCTGCATATAAATATTCAGGATTCTGTGCTTCTTGCCAACGGCCATAATGTACACTCAGAACTTGTAACTCAAAACAGCCTTTTTCTTTAAAAACATAGCGTCCAACTTCTCCCGGTCTCTCATCTGTCCATTCCATTTTTTACTCCTTTTTATTTGTAAATCAAGTTTACAATTAAAATCTTTGAACTTTTCCAGTCCATTGTTGAATTACATTTTCTATTCCTATCCAATTTCCGGTTAATTCCATAATATCAAACGGCATAGATTCCATAATCCCTATTCCGGCAGGTACGTCAAGTTCCATAAATTCCACCTTATTCAAAGGGAACCCCGTATCATCATCTATCCATGTTACGGTTAATTCAAGAATATCAATAATCTCGCCGGTATTATTTATTGCCGCCTCCATTATTGTTTGTGTTCCTACAAACTTTTTCATTCCAGTTCCCAATATAGAGAATTTTAAATCCTGCCATATTATCGGTTCATCCCATTTTATCAACTTCACTAAATCACCAGCAAACACCATACAAGTAACCAGTAATAATAAAACTATAAATATTTTTCGTATCATCTATATCCTCCTTTTTATTATAAATCTAACCTTACAATTAATCTACTATTAATTAATCCTACCAGATATTTTAATACCCACCCTATCGTGCGCTGCTTCCCAAAGTGGAGTTATTTTTCTGTAATAAATATATGTAGGCGCAGGATGTATACAATCATGTTTGTAAAAGATTTCCAGCATTCCGAATTGCAAGCCAGCTTCAAACATATAATTAATTCCTTCTGTAGCAAAAGTAAGCCCACAGTTATGAATAGATACATCTATACTACCACCAGCAAAAAGATGATCAAAGATATTTGTTCTCTCGCTCATAATAATATAAAAGGTATTGCTTAGATCATAGACTCTTCTTGACTCATACATTCTTAATGTACCTTGCGGCAACCAGCCAAGCTCTAACCCAAAATCGGCTGAAAGTATCTCCGCATCAACCAACACACAAGCACAGATTAATATAGTAGGGTTTATTCCTCTACCTTTTCGTAGGTCTGCTCAAAAGCGGAGTATGTAGAATCATATTCTTTCACAAACTCCTTACCTTTGGTGAATTGCAGAACGGGCTTGCGATTATCACTATTATCAATACGTTCAAATACTGCTTCTCCTGCAAGGTGCTGTTTTTTTCTAATATATTCTATTTTTGATTTTACCCGTGAAAGCCTGGTTCGCATTATCTTGGCTATTCCCGTAGCCCTAAACCCCTCTTCCAGTAATTCCCAAACCTGTTCCTCTTCTTTATCAGACCAAAGAATAAACGCTTCCTTCTCTTTGCCCTCGTAGAACTTACCCATTCCAAAAACCTTTTCGTACGCATCACCTGTAATTTTCTGGATAGGATCGTAACAGCCTTTCAATATATACATGGTTATCCTTTGATTATGACATCTCTTTTACTAATTCTGCCAAATCCTTTACATGCGCTCGCAAATCGTTTCGATCAGCTTCCATAAGTTCTAAACTATTTTTATATACATCCCTCTCCGCCTCTAGTTCTGTGATGCGGTCGTCGAGGGTGATAATCACTACACCCGTTTTATATGCTTTGCTCATCGCTCCATCACGTAGTAATTGCGAATATGCCCTAGCTTCTTTCAGTTCCATTACTCCCCCTTGTTACCTTCTGTAGCTTCGGAAGCTTTGGTAGACTGCTGCTTCATAATCCTTTGCTTCACAGAGCCGGGCATACTCAAACAACACCTCGTCCGGTTCGTTTTTCCATGATGCAACATTCGCCTTTGCTTGTTCTAATAATTCTCTGCCAATCGCCGCAGTTTTCTCATAGGGTGCATCAACCGGAAAAAGACCATCTATCCTTTGAATCGCTTCTTGCCTATCCATTGCTATCCTCCTTCTTTATATCTACCCTTCTTATTTCATTAAATCTCCATCCATTCTCTTTTACCCATGCCCGTGCCTTATTCCATTCATCAACCCGTGATGTTGCGTCAAATTCGTATATTTCGAGTGGCGGAAAAGGCCCACCAATCCAGGGTACTCCGATATGTTTCCATTTACAGATCATTTAATCCTCCATTTTATTTAGCGCTTTTTCCAATTCAATTCTGGCTCTGTCCAGCTCACCATCAGCCAGCCACATTAATGTCTTGCGAATGTTGCTTTCAAATTGTTTGAAATATTTAAACAATAATTGTATATCGGCTTTACAGGCATCATCTTCATAACTGTTCAAATCTATTTGCTCTTTCATAGATAGATACAATTCATTTTCAATTTTCTTTTGTTTTTTCTCTGCTTTATTCTCCAGCATTTTTTGTTGCCATTTATCTACTGCCGCTGCCTTGGCATCTTTAGCCCATTTTGCAAAAGCTGTTTTTGTTGTTCCGGCCACCATAACCAGTTTTATCCAATTAGAAATTGTAGGTGTTGATCTACCAGTTATTATAGCAACCTTATTCATGGATACGATTGCCTTCTCTTCTTTTTTCGGTCTGCCGGCCTTTGCTCCACCATCGGATAATTCCGGATAGATACCAAGAATAACCATACCCTTTTCCCACATGGCCCTTTTCTCCAGCACGAATAAATCAGCCATTTTGCCACCACCAATCGCTAATGCTTCTGTGTCAATTGCATTAATTTTTTCTAATAATTCTTGTTCTGTTTTAGTCATTTTGTTTTCCTTTCTTTTTTTTCATCTCGCCATTGATCATATATTCGATATCCATAAGCCAGGATCAAAACCATAACTATTATGAAAGCAGCTATTCCCATAATTACCTTCTATAAAAAAACAGCCCCCGCAAATCCGGCTAAACATCTGGCTAAAGATACCGAATCATTGAGAGCTGTTTATTATTCTTATTTAGCCAAATGTTCATAATATGAATTCTATCATATTTTTAATCTTTTGTAAAGTACTTTTTACAATTAATTATAAAGCCGCCTTACAATAAAAAAGGCCGCCAGCAAGGTAAGGATCGAAAAAGAGCTGACGGCCAGGAGGTAGCTTTCATTATAAGACTACTTTTCGGTCGGTGTCAATATCAGTGATTCCGATTTCTTAGGATCACCTATTGACAGATTTATCCTATCACCATACTTGAGCTTATTTTGATCTATCCAGCTTTTCGGTAAAGTGATTTCATAGCCTCTCGGCCCCCGTTGCCGCACCTTAAACACATTTATAACATACATAAATATTCTCCTTTCTATTCTGAAATATAACAATACAGAAACGACTTTTAATCGCCCCCTGTTGCTTACTGGTGTACAAGCAGGTACATTAACCCCTTAAATACCTGCACTAACCTGAACCTGCTATTTTAGCCTTAATTTCTATATTCTCTTCTATCAGTTTTCCTACCAATTTTTCCAATGTTCTAAGCTGTTCATGTTCATATTCTACATGCTTTTTAGGATACCGGCGCATCATTTGACTAAGCGATTCTTGTATCAATTCCGAAAAAGTCCGATTATCCAATCTAACATATTCAATTGCCGCATTGTATAGCTCATCATCTATCGTGATCCTTTTTCTCATTGTTTTCTCCTATGCTAAAATGGTATATCATCGTCAAAATTATCTGCAATCGGCACCACATCCGGATCAGGATCGGCAGATGCAGCAGGAGCGACAGCAGCTGCCTGCTGAGGCTTTCCACCTATAAACTGCACCTTATCAACCAATATTTTTACAACATTCCTTTTGTTACCATCTTTATCTGTCCAACGGTCTTGGCTCAACGCCCCATCAATTGCAAGTTGTTTACCTTTTGTCATATACTGAGCTATTGACTCAGCCCTCTTTCCGAAAATAGTACAATTAAAAAATGATACCACATCTTGCCACTGTTCATCCTTCTTAACACTGCGGTTGCTGGCTATTGAAAAATTCAAAATTGCATAACCAGTATTAGTATACTTAAGCTCCGCATCCCTCACCATTCTGCCAATCATAAAAACCGAATTTAAATCCTGCATATCTCCTCCTATAAGCTCATTTTAAATAATGGACACCTTATACTGGTTCTCTGTTATCCATTATTTTTTGTTCTTTGACTATAGTTGATGTTCCATCAACCCCACAATCTCCATGTTTATTTTTCTTAAAACGTTTCTCTACAATAGATGTTGCTTCAGCAGATGATGTCGCCCGTACTGTCGTATTACATAATTCTTTTCCGATATGATAATAAACGATATATGGTTGTTTCATTATTTTCTTCTTTCACGTAAAAATTTAAATGGATTTATCACAATCTCCAAATGTAAATGTGTTCCCGTGCTCATACCGGTTGATCCCATTCCACCAATTTTTTCACCTTGTTTTACCAGTTGACCTTCTTGTATTAATGTTTCTGATAAATGCCCATATAGACTAAATAATCCATCTCCATGATCTATAATTACATAACCACCCATCACCGGATGCCCTTTCCATTTCCCACCATTGGGTGGAATATAATGTTCGACTATCTTTCCAGCCAATATCGCATAAACCGGAGTTCCCATCTCACCAACTATATCAATGCCCTTATGTAATGATTCTGTACCACCCCCAAGAGGATTAACCCTTATTCCGGTACTCGATGAAACTATAATTTTTTGAACTGGTTGCGAATACGACAAAGGCTTTAATTGTTCCCGTAAATTCCCGACTTGTTTTTCTTTCATTACAACAAGTTCTTCCAATTCTATAATCCGGCCATTCCTATCCCTTATATCTGTTTCAACATTAGCCCTCACACCTAGGCCAAATATTAATAACACAGAAAAAAAGATAATAACAATTTCTATTTTAATCATAATGCCCTCTCCTTATCTATCATCCTTTCCATAAACGCTCTCTTTCTGCTTTTAAAATATCTTTTACATATCTATCATATATATCATAGACAGTAGCCCCATTACCAATATTAAGAATGATTTTCCCTTTTATTTCTCTTAAATATTCCATCATGTAGCCAATTAACATATGCTTTGTTGGCTTGATGCTTGTTGTGAAATTAGAGTAATCTCTATGCTTAAAAAGAAAAAAAACCTCAGAATTACCGACCTGTTCACGCTCGCCATATTTTTTTAATTCCATCCATTTCCAAAAATCATTCATGCTATCTCTCCTTGACCTCGGCTTCTTCAATCACGTCTCCATAAGAGGTGAAGGGCCTTCCCGAAAATTTGTTAACTCGATTAAGAGATTCAAGACACGCCCTTTTCGTATCTGCTATGATTTGGTTGATAAGTTTTTCAGTAGCTTTTAATATTTCGTATTGATCTCCGGGACTTTCATGTACACAATCAATATGTATTTCTACTGCCATTTTCTCAACATAACTTTCCATGCTATCTCTCCTTATCTATCCATCACCGAGGCAACACTAGTGCGTCATTACACGCTCTTGCCTTCTTCACAACCCATTTGCGTTGATGGTCTATCTCTGCTTCGTTTTGCCTCAATTCCCGTAGCCGCCCTATGGCTACCTTTGCTTGCGCTTTGATTAAAGCACTTTTCGCAGAAGACGCACTTTTGCAATCCTCGAGCTCTGCTATGAGCCAGCGCCCCAACGTACTTATGTATTCTGTAATCTCTGCGCCCTGAGTCGGATTGAAATATTCTTTTGCCTCTTCCAGTCTATCTTCATTCATTTCTTGGCCTCCCTCGGTAGTTCTGGTAACGGCATCCAGTGGGTGAAATTACACTTGTTGTTGTGCAAGTAGACAGTGTTCCAGATTTGAATGTCTCCGCTGCCGTCAAAACCATTTTTCAGATATACCATCACCATATTCACCCCGCCATTATCACCGTAAATGATTTCCGGTAATCTTTCTTTTACGCTAATCCATTCACTGTACCTGACCTCCACCAACCAATCCAGCACCACCCCCAGGTCTGGTATTGTTTCGGTTCGGCCTGTTGCCTGTTGCCACAGCTTTTGGGCCCTTTTCAAGCGGATTTGTTGTAGGTCAAAAATGTGGTTGAAGGCAAGATTTTCGTCTTTGTGTTCCTCAAGTTCTTCCTTCTCCTGCCGCCACAGATGCCGCAACCATTTAACCTGATCTTCTAACTCATTTATCTCAGCCCTGCACTCCTCGAGCTCTGCTATGAGCCGGTTAATATCGTCCTCATTAATATCCATGTAATAACCGTCTGCATCTGTTGACGCTGTCTGCTGTTTGTGCCTTACCACTTCCAGTATGTCCGGCTCCAATCCTGTTAAATCTACCGGCCCGCAGTCATTATCTTCACTCATTGTTTGGCCTCCTCCATATATTCTCTACCCACGCCACCACTATCGAGCAACTCTTGGAGTATGTCCGCTATCTCTGTTTTGTAGGTTATGCTGTCCAGCAGGTAGCTGATACTGCGCTTCTGCAGTGCTACTATTTGGTCGACTGCCTCGTAAACGCTGCTCATCTATCCGCTGCCTTTTTTAATCCAGCCAACAATTTACTTCGTATCCAATTTGCTATTTCTCCTTTTGAGAATATATCTTTGCCCACTCTCATTTCATTTTCTGATCCATAGCTCGTAACCCACACCTCCGGCTTAGTCCGCCTGCCACTCCTAATCCCTACCTTAAACATGAATTCATTTTTCATTTTTCTATCTCCAATAACTCAGGATTCTCATGGACATTGCCGATGATTTCAGACAATACATTTATGTGGCACAATAAAGTCATGCAGTAATCTTCACCCATTTTCCCAACATTAATTGGCTCACCCCAAAAAGCTCCATCGTGTTTTCCAACCTTATATTTATAACCAACCCGTGACAAAAAAATATCATCCTGACAATATTCTTTGCCGAGCCGATCTTTGAGGTCAGCGTATTCCATGATTATAGTTTGTTTATCAAAATAACCTCCATGTCTATCATCCACAAAATACAAGTGATCACCCTCGACATTAAGCAAATCAAAATATGTCATTTTATTATCGTAAGACTCCAAAAGCCCACCAGACATATTCCACGCCCTAAATTTAGGCTCTTTCATTTATTCCTCCTTCGATTCTTTATTTGCAATACCATATTTTTTTATATTTTTATCAATGGTTTCTTTAATCTTTGCTATGGATACTTCTATTAAAACTTTTTTAATTGCTGATTTTATTTTCGCCTCTTCTTCAGCCTTAGCAAAAGTCATTCCTGTTTGCCATTCAGTTATTATAAAATTATCCCGATGGTATACAAATAATTTAATTCCTTCCACATTAAAAGGATTTTTTAATATCTCTACTTCCTCCAGCCCCTCTCTATTCCGTATATTGGCTTTCATAATACACCCCCCTAAAATAAATTTATTTGTTGTTTATCTTCTAATTCTTGGTCTGGCAGTTTTTTTTGTTTATATTCTTTTGGCACAACTCCAGCCCTTATCCATGCAGCCACGACCTTCGGCTTACAAATAGGATACTGTTCTATTACCGGCAACCAGCCCTTTGCATGTTGGGTCATTATATGTACCTCAGTACTTAATCGCATTCGATTCCAGTCCTTGTCCGATCCACCGGCCCCAACAGATACTATATGCACCATTTGCCCTTCATCTGCCAATAGTGGTTTTAACGATGCCTCACAGTATGGATGTGCCAATTTATAATCTGCCATATTCCTATAGCTATCAATTAAGGGATCATATTTTTGTTTGAATCGCCATGTAGTCCATAAACTGTGAATATCTCTAACATCAACATCTTTCTCATAACATTCGCCAATAGTATATTCAATTACCTTGGCCATTTCTCGACTGTTTAATTCTGCACTGTTTTTCCTCAGACCATCAACCATAGGATAACAATTAAATTTCACACCCCGATGGATTTGATCTTTACCACAGTTTTGTTTCATAGCCAGCCGGTTAATTAATTCTTGATATAATCCCCATTGGTCAACTGTCTTTTTTTTATAATGTACGGACATTTCAATTTCTAACAATCTTTCCATACCTGCTTTTTCTTCATATTTTATTTTCTTTTTAAAGAATTCGCCAACCCATTTAATTTCATCTTTATCAGTTAAATCAAGAATTATTCTACCTCTTATTCCACTTTTAATATGTTGTGCTGTATATCTCACTTTTGCCATTATTTACCCTTCCAACTTTTAATTGTTAATGCCGCCATAAAAACATTTCTATCTATCGGTTTATTTTGCAATACCAGTTTTGGCATATCTCCATTTTTATTCAAATACAAATCATATAACATGTATTTTTCTGGTTTATCCTGTAGTAATTGATAACCATACAATTGGATTCCATCTGTTTTTGTTGGCACTCCAGATTTAATATCAATTATTACAAGCCTTTTTTTTATAAATCCTATACGATCCGGAGTGCCGCAATAATCATATTTCTCGCTATATTGTATTTGTTCAATCTGATAATAAAATGGATTGTATAATGCCAGATATTTAATGTAAGAATCTAAATACCCCTGATATTCTCCAGCTCCATTTAATCTATTTTCATCATAGTATTGACAGATTGAATGAACATTGGTTCCACGTATACCATACTTAGCCGGGCCACGATACGGGGGTCTTAACCCCGCACCGTCAATAATAGCATTAACTCCCATCTTTATAATACTATCAACCTTGTATTCATGCTTCTCTTCGTTAAATTCAATAAGATGTTTCATATTGCTTTTGTTTCCGGATATACTTCGATACCACCAATAACAGCAGCTGCCCTCTCTCTTAGTGCTGTTACGGTTTTATTAATCTTTACCATGTCCAGCATTAAGAATTCTCTATTAACTTTTTTCGGATCGATAACCCCGTATTTCCATGTTGTTCGCATCTGCACGCCGCTTTTTTTCATACTCTTACTGACATCAACTGTCGGTACTACAATTGGCTGTTCCATCACTTCCTCAGCCTGTAGCAAAGCCATTTGAGCACCTTCATCATCTCCAGCCTTTTCCAGCTTTTCGGCTTCTCTCAGTCTAGCAGCTTCTGCTTTTTTCCTGCGATCCTCTTCTTCCTTCCGAAGTTTAGCCTGCCGTTTACGTTCTTCTTCTTCTCTCTTGCGCCGTTCAGCCATCATATAAGCAGTAAGTTTTTGCTCTATAGTCGCCTTATTATCCTCGAATGGTTTAAGATTTATCTTTCTTTTTGCAACAGCATCTTTATGCAATTTATCAGCATCCTTACAAATATCATCAAAAGTTTCGTGCACCAATATAATAAACTTTTGATTCTGCTGCTTAAGCAGTATTGCCGCTTCCTGAATTGTTTCATTTTTAATATCAATCAATTCAATAGCTTTTGTAATATTAACTTCCTTACCAACCATGCTTGCTACGGCACCAGTAATGTCTTTTTGTGCTACCATTAAATCATTCATTCTTTATTCTCCTTATTTGTCTTTTTTATTTTTTTGCTTTTCCCAAGTAACAATTCACTATATGACAGAAATTTAAAGTCAGGCGTTGACCTGCGTTGTTCAAAATGGATACAAGCCAACATCGCCATTTCCCTTACTTCACTTGGCGTAAATGTAGCTTTACTTAACTGATTTTCTATCAGATCAACTAAAGCACGATACTGAACATCACAACCATAACTTTCTTCCGGCGTTCTCATTTGCCGCCCCCCTGCCCTGCTCTCTTCATTAATGTCTTTGCTTGGCGCTCAACACTTTCCAGCAAAGCTTTTAAAGCTGCAATGTTACCCTGTTGATTTAATTCCGCTACTTTGTTTGTTAATATATTACGTTGATTCGGAGGAAATAGATTTGCCTTATTCAGCCATTTTAAAGCTTCATCCATCATAATATTAACCGGCTTTTCCTTTTTTAGCGGCTCTTCTTTTGGCTTCGGGGTTGCTACCGGTTTTTCACCTTCCGGCAATCCCTCACCACTTCCCTCTCCATAATCTCCGGCATCTTGGGTAAACTCATTCGATAAACCAAGTTCTAAAGTAGCATCCTTAAAAGATCGAATCCGTGCTTTCTTCATAGCTACATTACGATCTTTTACGGTGGTTCCATTAACAGTCGCCGCACCCTTACCCCAACAGATAGCTATTTCTCGCCATGCCATTTCTTCAGCTTCATCAAAGTTCAGTTTTTTGAACGATATTATTATCTCATGCAATAACGGCACATCTTGCATACGGATTAAATAGCAAGAATAACATACGGTCTTGCTATCTTCCCCAAGCATCTTCCAGGATACCATATCCGGGAATAATCCAATTTTAAGCTGTAGCCAGTTTTTCATCTTTTCACATCCAGCTTTATAGATGTTCTTTTTTGTATCTTTGTCCCACGCTGGCCCATAATCCACATTCTCGGTAAGCTGCTTTTTAGTAAATTCCATCAAAGCCTTTTGCCGTTTAATAAAATCATCCAATCCAGCAAGCATCTGTTTTGTATCAGCAAGTTGCGCAGGAACATCTATTCCCCGTTTAATCAGGGCCCTTCCTATCGTTTTTTTAACCGGCTTTTTAACCTTTTTAGCCGGTTTTTTTACCAGCTTTTTAACCGGTTTTTTAACTACTTGTTTTTTGGTTTTTTCCATATCCTCACCTCCAAGCGTATTGTACTATATATCCAATCTTTTGTAAAGTACTTTTTACAATTAATAGACAAAAAAAACCCTGGGGTTGACCAGGGTTTAATTGTAAGCTCACTTTACGATTTAACAATACCTTGAATTGGTTGCAGTTACAGGAACATAGGGCTCAAGAGAATCATCGAGATCATCTAAAAAAGTGATAGAATTTTCTAGTTCGATTTTATCCACTACATCGACAGTTCCTGCTAATCGATTGGATAATATAAATTTGTTTTCTAAAATCGAATTCATCATCATTTCCTAACTCCAATAGTACTATTTTTTATAAATAATTTCCAGAGGAAAGATAATCCCAAATCACTGTATACGTTATCACCAATATAAATTAGATTCTCGCTTACCATTTCCTCATGTTGCCGCTCTGTTGCCCGGATATAATGTATAAATACACCATTTCGTCTGATTGAAATAATTTTCATTCTGCAATCTCCAAATCAATAAAGCTATAATCCGGCCCCTGGATACTGATCAGAGCACCATCACGGAATCTACGCTTCAATTCATCTTTGGCATTGTTAATAACTATTTTATTAGAGCTTGCATACAGGAAAAACGATTTGATCTTGCGACTTCTTGCTGTTGGTAAATAACTAATTTTATATTTCTTCATTAAATTCTCCTTATAAATATTTCGTGATAACTCTGGTGCTACCAGCATTATCATTAAACCAAAAAATCAATAGACCCAATTCATTAGTAAAACAATCCTCTAATGTTTTATCACCACAGGCTGTAATATCACCGAATTTCTCTATTGCCTCATTAACCATCGCTTGTCTAACCTTTGTCATTCATACCTCCTTTTATTTCCATGAGCAAATCTTTTCCATAAATTTTTTCAGGGTTTCCGATTGAAAACCAATAAACAAGTTCGCATATTGGCATATCATATCTAACCTGAAAAAACCTTGCACCCACCTGAAAATGTGCTTTCTCCGGACGCATCGCACTTGTTACCATCGTTTTGTCTTCAAACAAAATAATATAAAGATACTTCATTCTAACCTCCTTGCGTTTTTTCTAATATTCGTTTTGCCGCCTGAGTGGATTCAAGATCAGGATGTCCTTGGCTTAGTTCTATTAGCCTTTCAATTCTGCCCGGCGGTCTGACTTCTCCCAGATCA
>Ga0207997_1000560_pt1 | contig 18952 bp, 21 predicted proteins | sample AntAceMetag02UKN_FD_184777 | JGI IMG/M metagenome (GOLD analysis project Ga0207997, IMG submission 184777) | Saline lake microbial communities from Ace Lake, Antarctica - Antarctic Ace Lake Metagenome 02UKN (SPAdes) (version 2) | ecosystem: Environmental > Aquatic > Non-marine Saline and... | reverse complement strand
ACTCAGCCATCAACTGATTCCTATTATGCCCCGCTAGTACATTATACTCGCCATAGCTATTAGTTTTAACTTTACAAGGCACTGCTTCAAGATCGTCCCACTTAGCAGGAAAATGCTTCACCTTTATGTTGTGGTTATTAGCCCACACTTCTCCTAAGTTACAATCTCCACAAACTACTTCGGTTACATCGTCGGCATGTATCTCAAAATATTTTAACGCCTTAATTAATACTGAGTATTCTACGATACTGCGACTTCCTGCTATTATAAGTTTCATCTTATTCTCCATTTAAACATTGTAATTTTTCAGGCACACACCAAGCAGCAAAATCACAACTCGGTATCTTAATACAAACTTTATTACCAAATTTATATTCTTCATAGTGCTTATACTGCTTAAGCATCTCAGCGATAGATTCGCTACTAATAATACCAAAGTATGTCTCTGTCTTATTAATCTTAGACGGGTCACTATCTATATAACCAGTTCCCCAATATACCAACATGCCAGCATTAGTTTTAACGTAATATTCTAAATTATGGACTTTAAATGTCCATTTTGAGTGTATGGGACTGTTCTTAATATCTAATAGTTGTTCTTGGCCGTCTATGGTTACGAGGTAATCAGCTTCACAAGTTACTTCCTTCTGTATATTACCTTTGTTATCAGTACCGTTGCTTTTATAAGTTACAGCAATACCACGACACTTCATCTCACGCTGGAAGAGTCTCATAAGATACCCTTCCTTCTTAGTACGATTATGTATGTCTTCTTTAAATTGTCGTCGAGTACGATGATCTTTTCTGCTTTTAATACTCACTCTACACTCCCAGGATTCTTGTAGAACATAACATCGTGTCCTGGCATAGTATATTCCTTATCTACGGCAGCTATACCTTTCCTGTCAAGATCAAATTTAATTTGTTCACAACGTGTCATCATCTTACCATACGGTGTAACTTGTCCGCGTCTAAACTCCTGTATAGGTTTGATATGAGTACCTTCAAATGTCTTCTTACCAGCAGTACAAAACTTAGTACATTTCCACGAACTGTTTCTAACAGGGTTTTGATCAGCACGAACTTCCTCAAACTTCTTCTTGAGCATGTCTTCAGCAATTTTTAAATGACTACTATCAAAACATACTGTGTAAGGACCACCAGCACGAATAAAGAATATAGTTACGATGATCTGATCTACATTGTATAGTTTATGAGCGGCGTAGTGGTACATTAGTAACTGAGGATCATGGTAAAAGTCTTCCAACTCCTTATCCTTACCAGTTACCCAGTTCTTTCTATAACCACCACTTTTCCAATCTATGATCTCATATATGTTAGGTTGTACCTTAGTGATTAAATCTATAGTACCCTTAATACCAAAGAAACCCTTAACATTCTTACCGTCTATATTATAATCATAAGCAGCCCACGGTTCCTGAATCTCAATATCAAAAAACGGTTCAGCATCTATAATGGTTTTGTTACGAGGGTCAAACTGACCATCATTATATTGTAAAGCGAGCCAGACCCAATCCTTACAGTCCTGACGATCTATATCACGCCAATTATGTTGAGGCACATGAGTAACATAATGCTTATAAACTATGTCTGTCAACTCATTAATGTTATACTTAGTAACAGGTACAGTACCACATATATCATCCTTAATATGCTTCTTCTTCTCTTGCTTGGCTTTTTTACACAGAGCCATTACTTCCAAAACTTTATGGACTATAGTTCCTTTATCTGCTTTAATACTTGAGTCTCCACGCCATCCTAAATTATATTCAATATAGTATTGTAGAGGGCACATATCATGTGTGTTATAGCTACTACTTCTAAAGTAGGTTGTTATCATAGATTCTCCGGTACGTAATCAATAGGACGTAGTACATCATACAAGGCTTCGTTCTGCTCTCTAATAGTCATCTTAGCATTGTCAATAACAAAGTCAAACTTGTTATTATCAAAGTTTTCAGGATCAAGTGCTGTCTCACTAGCATGTACGTCTTCCTTATCAAAGAGATCACGAGTAAACCTTACAACTTTACCTCCAGCCTTCTGCACAGCCTCAACCTCATTAGGAAATCTACAATCTGTAATAACAGCTAGTGAAGAATCGTCCCTTAGTATCTTGTTGAGTGTAGCAGTAGCCCATACGTTATAGTACATCTTTCTAAAGAGGTCAGTACCAACATACTGCATGACATCGCGTCCAGTCATTGGGCCTTCGGCGTGTTCGGTTAAACGGAGTGCCTTAAGATGATAATCACCCAATCCTTTACCGTCATAATCCATATAATCCATTGTCTTATCAGTGATAATCCCAGGCATATCCCCCCACTTCAAATGTGTAGGAGTGTTCTTCTGTTCGTTAGTACCATAACACTGATCAGATGTCAACCCCAAGATATTAACACATACTTCTTGCTTAAGCAAGTCCGCAAAGCTATACTGCTTAACATATGGATTAATATACTTATCAAACATCGCTACAGCATAAGGATTCTTACGATCCATATCTAATTCACCAGCTACTTCTGGATCACCCAAGAAGTCAGTAATCCACAGTGCTCCTGTGTCTGGATGTACGGTGATAGAACCCTGTACAATTTGTAGTGCTGCCAAGTAAGTACCAACAATGTAATTAGCGGCAGTATTTTTACCACTCTGTTTTCGCCCTGACAAAGCAAGAATTTTAGTCATAATTTTTATCCTTATGATACGTCTTTTGTTGCCTGTTCAACCACAGGCAGAATTGTTTGTTTTATTTGTTCTATCGTCATATCGCCAATATCCCCAATAGGAATTTCTGGTCGATATACATAATAGTATCTACTACACTGTTCTTTAATAATCTCAAACGCTTTATTACCAGCAGCATCATTATCAGTTGCTACTACAAGTGCTAATGCCCCAGAAGAATCTAGTAATACCTGTTGTCCGTCACTTATAGCAGTACCGAACACACCAACTCCATTATCAATACCAGCTTCGGCTAATCTCCATATGTCACCTGGTCCTTCAACTATAACAGCTACTCTACTTCTAATGATATGACGCTTAGCATTCCAGTAGTTATATAGATAAGACTCACCCTGAAAACCTTCACTATGTCGCCATTTAGCATATCTAGCAGCACGTCTATAGTCTTCGCTCGGACATCGTTCAGTTAGTCCATGATATAGGTCACACTTTTCACACTTATCAAATATGGTACGACCTGTGCAACCAACCATCGTGGTATATGAGTCATCATAAACTGGAACAACTACCCTATTATACATGGGTTTGTCCCGATTTGTACACAAACCAACGTCAAATTTCTTCAAAATTTCCGAAGAATATCCTCGTTGTAGATAATACTTGGCTGGAATCTGTAAAGCACTTTTGATATGGTTGCGATCAATGCCTTGAATGTTTTCTGGTGCAGCAAATAAGGCAGCAGCTTGAACAAACTTATTTTTCTCAATAACCTGTTGGTCTATTGTATTTATCTCTTTTTCACCTATGAAGTCCATGAGGAATTGTACGGTATCATAAAAACTTACAGTTTCATCAGACGGGTTTTCCCATCCGTGTCTTTGGTGTGAGAGTACGCCACGAACGAAGCCGATTACCGATGGTCTGAAAAACTGCTCGCACTGCATAGTATGACATTTCCAATTACCGACATAGCTTCTTCCTGTATGGAATATATTCACGGCATTATCTTTATCACCGCCATGTACTGGACATGCTCCATAATACATACGGCGTGACATCGCAAGGTCAATACCAAAGTAGTCCAGTAGCTCGTCAAACTTAGCCATTACTCTAATAGATAGTTCGTTTAGCTCTGGCTGACCCATATTACTGATCGTTGAATTCGACTTGGGTTGATCCTGAGTCATCGGTTTCAAATCCTTCATCTTTAGCCTTCTTGCGAGCGTCAAGCTCGAATTTAGTCAGTCCTTCTTCAATCCTAGCACACCACCCAGTCATAGTATAACTGATATAGTCCCCAAAGTCAGCGGCTCCACCATGACGTGCGACTACGGGGACTAGTTTACGATTTCCCGCATCTACACCATCCTGTGCTATCTCATCGTCTGTCTTAAAGGTGAACACACTAAAGTTAGAACAGAGCCAGATAATACGGTCTGATCCACTGGCTGTGCTGGTTGAGTTACTTTTTTCACCTTCCCTATTTTGCTGCATCATAACCACTATTGGTATATCGTATTTATGAGCAAAGTTATGTAGCGTTGTCATGTATAAGCCCAATAGTTGATATTCCTTCATATCTGACGATAGACCTTCGGCAGTCATTAACTTAAGATAATCATATAGGATGACACACGGTTTAGCTGTCCCGTCACTATTGAGTCCAACTTCTTGCATCAGCCATCTTCTCATGATACCAATTTGTTCTTCAAACGGCTTACCTGAAATATTTCTATAATAGTACGGAATTTTTTCTAGTTCGTCGCAGCCGTCTAACACTTTCTTTCGCCAGTCGGGTTTGCTGCCAGCCTTTCCGGTTTCAATGTCGTTAATTGGAACGCCTGTCATTAGAGCTAATGTACGGTGCTGATGGTCTTCCTTTCTCATTTCAGTATCCATGTTTAGAACTGGAATATCTGATGTTTTAGAGATATAACGACCCATGTTATCGGACAGCATAGTTTTACCACAGTTATGTGTTATAACAAAATTATCAGTAAGAAATAACCCATCTTGATGTTCCAAAGTTAAACATCTAGCATTATCAATATCTATTTTATCAATAGCACATATAGTACGTTTTAGCTGTCCAATTTTACGATTATTATGTCTATTTGCTTTTCTTTTCAGTCTAAATGGGTTGATGTTTGCTGGAAGCCTTATCTCGCACCTATATGATAAATGAGGCATGTCTTTATAAGTGCCATGTTGTTCTGTAATGCTACATAATCCACCAAGAGATTGTACTATTTCCTTAACATCTAAAACTAATTGATAAGATACTGAAGCAAATCTAGTTCTACTACCACCACTTTTTTTGTCTATAGTACAATCTCCGTCACTATCCATTAAACCACGCAACATTTCAATTCTAGTTTCTATAGAATTATAAATATAAACTTTAGGGACAAACTTATTTGGACCTTTAACTTTATACAGACCAGTTTCACGAACTAATCCTTGTAAACTATTGATACGATATGTTTTACATCCAGTAGATACTTGTTCTAACTTAATGTCGTTGGGTAAAACCATTTTTATGTGTTGTATAAGTTCGTCGTCGCCTGTTGTAAACGATATAGCATTCCTAAAAGACCCATCTCCAATTAATAATCCCAAAACATATGGATCGATAGGCACATCATGTTCCATAAATTCAATTGATTTTGGTAATCTAATATCCCACTTATACTGTTCTCCCTTACCAATTTTTAGATCGTTTATTAGTTCTTTAGTTGTTTTAATTATAGGTATTTTGTTGTCTAATATATCATATGGATATCTCTTATACACTTCCCATAAATGATCTTCACAACAGTCTACTGTATCGCCATCTTTAAAAGAAACTTTATAAATCTGAGTATTTGGGTGGACATGAATTTCTTTTATGGTTGTATATCCACAAAACGGATGACAAATTTTATCACCAACAATTAATGTGTCTATACGTTGTGGCCCAGACGACATATACACAACAGAACTGTCTCTCAACGCTTTTGGCCTAGCCGCTATGACGTTAACTGTCCCTGGTCTTAACCCACCGCCTATAGCTTGGTCATATGCGGGATAACCAGTAGATATACCCATCTGTTCCACAGGATTATTCATAAGATATTCTATATATTCTCTAACTCCTTCGCCTAGCTTCTTGGGTCTTGCGTTGGTGTCATCGACGGAACTGATAAAATCAAAAATAGGTTCCTCTGCCATACTAATGATCTCTTGCATGGGTTCGTCACCAGTAACAGTGTCCATGATCAGACTCTCAGCGTTGCTTAGGCGTTGACACAAGCCTTTAGAAATATCTAGTCGTCTAATTTTGGCTGCAAACTTACGAACATTTGATAAATTGATAGGGAATTGAAACAGAGAGTTTACATACTTAAGCTCGTCTTTTTTATTTATGATGTGTGCTAGCCCTAACTCTTCAGCAGCACCGCTTATGAGAGGTATGTCTAATTGAGCCTTGTCGTCCCTATTCATTATGGTTTGAATACAACGATATATGGACGAGTTGGTATCGTCAGAAAATGTATTGGGATTTATAATATCAGATATCTCAAAATAAGCATCTCCATTATATTGACACAGCCCTGCTAATATAGCCCGTTCAGCAGGTACGTTTGATAACACTAAACTCATTTATTGATCCTTAATGTCCGGTGGTCTGACATTTATTGCAGGTAAACTTACCGTCAACAACTAGAATTGCAGGAACTTCGTACCAGTCATGACACTTATTACACTCAACTTCACACATATTACTATCTCTAGTATTACGTTCCACGGGTTCGGTTTTTCGTGCTACGCTCGTATCGAACTTAATAGCTTTTTTATAATCGAATTCATCACCGACTGGTGCTAACTTATTTCTCATGGTCAGAAATTTGTTCTCTCTGTCTCCACCTATTTGCATAGGCTCCTGTCGTGCTTGCACTCCGTCAAGTTGCTCAACAGCATCTGCGTGTCTACGAACACGCTGTCCCTTGCGTTTAGTTTTTGACCGTTGAGGCTTTTCGATTTTACGCTGTTCTGGAATGTCGGCTACAGCTTTATGTTTCTTGCTTCTACTGCGTCTTTTATTTTTAGGCTTAGGTTCAGGTTCTTCTTCTTCTCCATGTAACCTAGTCATCAGGGCTACTTTTTCGTCAGCATCCAATGATCCTAACAGTTCTGCGATTTGGTCAAGCTTGTCTTTGGCCATAGTATTTACTCCTCTGGTTTGCTAACATTATGTCAGATAGATTCTTGAGAGATGTGGCAATGTATGTTAATCTTTTTACACGTTGCTTTGCATAAGATGTGATTTCAGTTAATTTTGCAGCAGGTTCGCTTTTTGCTATTATAGAAGCTACTCTCACTTCATATTTTACGAACTTGTCAAAGGTATTGACATCTTTATTTACAATTTCTTGTAGCGATGTTTCGCTCCATACTATTCTAGCTTCTTCACGATTAATGCTACGCTGGATATATAGTGCTGACTGGCCTAACCTGTAAGAGATTTGACCGCAGTCTTCCGCACTTAAAACCTCAAGAGCATGTCGATCCATGCTTAAATATTCATTTAGTTCATCGCCGGGACAAGGACTTGATGCAGCAGGTAAGCCACATTGGGATTCATATTCATCCAGTGCCTTAACAATGATTTCCATATTCTGTTCAGTTAAATTTACTTCGCCAGACATCTAAATCCTCATTATAATTAAGTTCTACCAATGTAATACCGTTTAGCTCACACCACTCAGCTTTTTCTCGGTCATTAGCTAAACACTTTAGGAAGGCCATTCTGTCTCTATGGAAGTGCGTATTAAACTTGAAATGTTGTTCGCCATGCACTTCAATTGCGAGTTTGTACAGTGGAATGTATAGGTCAAGATATAGGCGTTGTCGTGGCCGCACATACACTGTGACTTCTTCAATGACGTGTGCAGTTGGATATCGTTCTTTAACGATGTTTCTCGCTCGTAGGTGCAGTTTCGACCGAGGCCGAGGCTTTTGAATATTAACCCCTTTAGCTTTCCATTCATTAGTATTTCCTTCCAAATCAAGTACTTGCATCAGCAATTCCCATCATGTCCTTAATGGTTTTGTCCAACTTTTTGTATACAGCGGGATTGTCTTTAAGATAGTCCGCAGCCTTATCAATACCTTGAGCCTTCTGTCCATCGGGAAGTGTATACCATGCTCCACCCTTTTTAATAAGACTCATATCTACAGCTAAATTAATTATTTCTGCTGCCTTATCAATACCATATCCATATCTAAACTTAGAAGTAAACTTACCTCCTGGTGCAGAATTCAAGGCAGTTTCGTCGCATACCCAGTGTACATCTTGACCAATCTTACCTTCTCCAACTAACCACGGCGTGTCGTGTGTCGCTTTTAACTTAATATCTACGGCATATTGTACCTTCTGACCAGAAGCTTCTGACCACTGGGACATGCCTTTACCCTGATTAGCAATTCTATGTGTAATACCAAGGATGATTGTTTTATTTACTGGTATAACATTTGAGATTCTGCGGCAGAATCTAGCTAGCAACAGTGGAGCATCAGCCCTGTATCTGTCACCGATATTAGCATCTCTCTCACCAGCAGTACATAGTGAGGAGAACGAGTCAATAATAAAGATATCTCCAGGATTATCGTTTATTAGCCGTTCTAGGATATCTAAGAATGATTCTGCTGTTAGGATATTTTCTGGAGTTGACTTAATGATTAACAGCTTGTCCATATCCAAGTGTGCAATACCCTTAAGGTCGCGTTCCTTAAGTCTTCCTTCAATAGAAGCGTAGACAACACGACGACCTTCTTTACGTCCTATATCACACGCATACTTTTTGTTTTGAGCAGTACCAGCAAAGTCTAAACACATGCTGGTATTATGTGTAACCAGAAAATCGTCTGTAACATAAAGCCCGTCTAATGCTGCGACAGAAATACATTGTGTTGGAATTTTGTGTGTTAGTTTATGTATGTTGATAATACGTCTTTTTAGCTTGATTTTCTTACGCTTGTGACATCTAGCGACCTTCCTTGTGAGCCTAAAGCACTTTCTGTTATCGTTAAACATTATTCTTAGTCTAAAAGACTTAAACGTTTTACCATTACATGTTGTTGTGCGGGGAGCTACTTTACATAATCCTCCTAACGACTGAACTAAAATTTTGATGTCATTAGCTAATTTTTGAGATACTGTTGAGTACTCGCAATTACCTTTTTTGTCTGCCGATCCATCGGTATCCATCAAACCTTGTAATAGTGCCCATCTATTGTCTACTGTATTATACAAGTATTGTGTTGGTATAAATTTTGTATGAGATGAACATTGCCATAGTCCATGCTCTTTGATCATTTCAACATATTTGTTTTTTTTATGTTTAAATGTTGGTTTTTTAACTATATTATATGTTATTTTATTTTTAGTTAGTTTATAATTTTGGTCAAGATGATTTACGATATGATTCAGTAATTCTTCGTCTATAGTAGTAAAACTAATCTTACCTCTAAAAGAACCGTCTCCAAGGAGCAATCCCATGAAATACGGGTCTAGTTCTAGTTGCTGGTATTCAAATCTAACAGGGTCAACCAGCGGAATCATCCATCTATATCTATCAGACAGTCTAAGTCCTTCGTTTTTGATACTATCTGTTGATAAAATTTTCCAGTCAGTAAAGCGTGTTTTAACCTTCCACAAATGATTTCCACAACATACTGTTGAAGACCCATCAGAAAAATCTACTTTGTATGCGTCTGTAAGACCCTGTGGAAATATGTCTGTAACAGTTGTATAGCCTCCGTCTGGATGACACAATTTATCACCAACCTGTATTTCTCCCATAGTTTTAGGGCCATCTATAGTATAAATAATACTATCTAATTTTTGGGCTTTACCAACTTTTGGCGGCCCTGTCACGACACAAAAACTACCCTCTGCTATGCCGCCACCTAAGATAATATCTAAACCAGGACTGACTGGGATAATCTTACGTTTATCCTCTACGATTGCTCGTCCACTAGTTAATACGCCTTCGCCAAATTCCTTAATAATTTCCGCTTCAAGATCAAGTTTCTTTACCATTTATATATCGTCCAGTTTGTCTAGTAAATTCTGTTGTGGTCTTTTCGCACGTGGCTTATTATCTATTGTAGCACGATTGATGACTATTTGGTGTTCAGATTTTTTAGCCTTAATATTATCAATTTTGACTTGTTCTTCTTGTACTAATTCAGCAAAATGTTCCGTAAATATGGAATATCTATTAAAGAATCTCGGTGCTTTTAGAGCATTAGCGACAGCCTCTACGTCAAAATACTCCAAGAACTTACTTACTTGGCGTAAATTTTTCATAAAGTACATTTTCCATTGACGCAAATTCCAAAACTTAATAGGCAATATCGTCTTGTCATACACAGCCTTCTTCTCGCATACCAACTCATTCAGATATTGTGCTGGTGTGACATAGGTTCCCGGCGAGTATTTAGACGGATACGGACATTTTTCTGTTTGGTTTTTACCCATCTGTAAAAAACTCACAATCACTATCTGGGTTTAGGTTTTCACAAGACATTGCGTCTAGTATTGCACTCTGATCTCTCAATCGTGGTACTACAATACGCTTTTGTATTTCATGATGTTTACATATTAGTGTATACGATATATCGTCAGAGACTTTACAGAACCTGCAATTAATACATTCCATATTTGCTTCATCATTCATGGATTATTTTATCCTCACTAATACTATAGAGATTATTACGTGCGGTACGAGCTATGCTGTTGGGCATGGTTTGTCTGAAAGAATCAGACTTTTCAGATGCAGCCTTAGTCATAATAGCTACGGTTTTCTCTGTTTTAACAGAAGGATTGGCAGTTTGCCTACCCATAAGCTCTTTGGCTTTAAGTTCTTTCATCGCCCAATTAAATAACATAGTTGCATTAGGAGGATTTTCTTGGCCTGATATAGCCAACGCTCTTTTAACTAGTTCGTAACCAGTACCCTCAACCATTCCAGGAATATTGTTAATCTTTTCGTATACAGTTTGCTTCATACCTTCTAATGAAGGATCAGGAAGTTGTTTTCTAAGATGTGCTAGTTCAGTCTCTAAATTAGCTATATATGTAGGGTTTTCTGGTTCTGGTTCAACTTCTTGAGGATTAATATTATATGTCATACCTTCAATATAGTTTTCTACAGCCATAACACTACGTTCAAGTTCTGCCGCAATTTCTTCGGCTGTCTTACCATCTTCATACATGCCCTTGATAACATATTTTTCTGTTTGTGATAATCTTCCCTTAGCCATTATATTAGTTCCCTCTGTGCTGTTCTTAGCCAAGCTGCGTTGCGTGTACTAAGGAATTTTAGATAGTGCGTAAAAGTCTTGTAGTCTACAGGACTCCATTTATTCATTTCACTACGAACATGCAACTCTCTTGATTGTTTGTGTTCGCTGTATAGACTGGTTGGGTCAAATAGTCTGCCAGTACTATGTCTCTTAACATAATAGTTAATCTTACCATTTGCTCGAATACTTTTGGCATATGCATGATCCATATCTTCAGCATGAATAGCGTTGCCTTGCTTATCTTCTCCGTCTAGTAAAGCTGGAAAGCCTTCCTTATTAGCATTACCATATTCATCAATACATCCGTCTTCCTTGCCAGTTATGGTGAAGACTAGGATACCTTCAGATTCATCAACTTCAGGAGAGGCTATATCGGCATTTGGCTTCCATATAGCGTGTTGCAGTTCATCACCACGTATACGATTACTCATGTGCTCGGTGTTTCTTCTCGGCATTGTTTTAAACTTTCTTTGATGGATAGCAGCATTTTTTCAACGTTGTGGCTACATTGCCCCAAGTCACGACCAATAGTCGTAAATATGTTGCTGGATTTAGTAACAGGAATACCACTGACTTTACCGTCAGGCAGATTTTCCATAATTTCAATTTTAATCGATATGACAGCTTGGTGTGGAGCCTTTGGATTCTGTGACATTCTAGTGCCTCTACTATTAGTTCTTTTTGTTCTTTATTTTTAGCAAGTTCTAACGTTTGATCTTGCTCTCTTTGTTTTTCTTTGTTCTCAATATGTTCGGCTAAGCATGACCATATCCTATCTCGCATTGGTGCTAAGCTTGGTTTGTTGTTAGTACCTATAATACGATTGCCCTTTTCTTCTTTGAAACCTGGGATATCGTCTGCTGTAATGCCCGCAGGGGTCATTTTTTCTGGCAAAGCCACTTTGGTAGCCACAGCAGACTGTAAGATTGAAGGATGTTTAGCCTTAGCTTTTTTTTATTTTATCTTCAAGGAGACTAGGAAGTTTCATTTAATTGTTCCTTTGGAATTAACATATACGCTGCTACTCCAGTAATAAGTTTCGGTACATGAACAATAGTAATATTAGTAGATTTTTTTTCTTTAAAGATTAGTTTTGTATTAACAATCTGGTTTATATAGTCGTGAATTGAAGCAGAAACGCTATCGCCAAACCCACGACATACACCGCCAAGATTTGTGTCTGTGTCTGATTGATCTGAACTATAGCGACTCCATTGCCATACATCTTCGTCGTTTCGTGTAAATTTAGTATCATATGAAACAGAACCAGTGTGGTCGCTTTCTTTTATTTGTAGTTTTAACTGATATAAATCAGCAAAACGTTTAATTGTCATTGACGGAATACCCATAAACTCAACTTCCATACTTTGTTCTTCGGCATGTAAGTCTTTCTCTTTCCATATAATTTTTTCTTTTATATCCCGTAATTCTTCTTTAGAAGCTTTATTTAAAACTTCAATTACAGTAGCAAATTCTTCGCCTGTCATTTTTTTTAGTTCTGATTTTATGGTATTGTTACTCATTTTTTCTCCTTTTAGGGTCTTTTTTGCGTTGTTTCTTAGTAAATTGCCTGTCTTTTGGCTTACCCATTCGTGACATGCCTTTAGGAAGTTTCTTAGTAGAATCTTCATACTTATATTTATTATGCTCATGTGTGATATGAGCTTTTTCATCGCTACTTAGTCGCTCATCATTACGTTTGGCTAAGCGACCAATAGTAATTTGGTCATCATTTTCTGTGACTGTACTACGGACGGTTTTAGCATCATCCATAAAACAATGTTGAGCCATACCTCCACACCAAGGACATACAGTTTCGCCACTAAAAAAGGACATAGATTGATGTATAGTAAATTTTTTCCCACATCCTGTATCTTCATCACCGTTAGTATCTTCACATTTAAATGTATATAGTGGCATTATATGAGTAAATTCCTATTACAATTGTTATAGATTATTCGTTCTTTTTCAAATGGCTAACATTATTATACACCAAAACTTTAAAGAATGTTTCCATAATTTCTATGTTTTTACGTCTTTTAAATGAGAATATAAAGAAGTAAGCCACATGTACCATTCTTCAGGGATAACGCCCCAAGGTGTCAAACCTAAAATATACCCATAAGGATTAGGCTCTTGAGGTTCCTTAATAAGCTTCATATTAGCTTCTTTAGGAGTTCTATTGGCTTTTCTTCTATTACAGGGGATACAGGCAGTTACAATGTTATTCCATTGCGTGGGACTAATGACGTGTTTTTGCTTCTTCCACTTAGCTCTAGGTACAACATGGTCATAAGTAAGTTCGCTAGGTTTAAATCTTTCTCCACAATACTGACACTTTAACTGATCTCTAATAAATACATTCTTTCTTGAGAAGGGAATATTTCGCTTTTTTTGTTTGATGTAGTTTGGAGAGCGTACAACGGCTGGAGCAGGGTATTCCTTACCAGCAGTTCCTTTTATAGTATCTGCATAATAAGTAACAACTTCCAGACCTGTGCCTGGAGTTTCTTGGTTTTCAAGTGTTAATACGATTGCACGTTGCCAGCCTATTACACCAAGCGGTCTGAAATCTGCGTTTAAAACTAAGGCTCTTTTGTGTGTCATTATACTTCCTAATAAAAAAGCGATGTCATCGACTCTAATTAGTAATCGGTGAAACCGCCCTCTTTTATTCCCTAAAATTCCTAATTATCCTAAATTAAGCAAGCTCCACCACTACAAGCAGCTTCTTCTTCTGGCTTAGTATTATCTTCAGTCTCTACCATCTCAATATAGGGTACATGTACAAAGCTTTCTTTTAAATCACTATAAGCTTTCCAGTTATAAACATCTTTCAAACAATATGTCAGTTTCTTAATGTCTCCAGTAAAGTACTTTTTGGCATACTTGCGTCCACGTTGCCAAAATTCAACTCTTTTAGCAATAGAGTCTATCATAGCAATCGGAACACTCAAATCATCTAAATAATCGTCTTTAAGTAAATCGTCACACGCTTTCCATAAATTACCACCGAAAGCTTTAAGTGCCAACTCAATTAAACCAGAGCACCATATAGCAGCATCACCATATTCTTTAACTATTTCCCTACTAGTATAGATTGTAGTAAACGGTGCTTGAGGATAGTCCTTATCGCCGCTTAAAGGCAAAAGGGCAACACCAGTAAAATATTCCCTATTATCATAAATATACTTACCTACATCATCCCATTCATCATCACATACAGTAATGGTATTACTAACATTATGACATAGCCACGGTTTAACACAGCGTTCAGGTCTACGTCCTGCTCTAACCCAGTGCTCTTGAGTACTCTTGACTATCTTTAGCATCTCTAACGCAGGAAGTTGATTCTTAGTTTTAGCCCCATCGGGAACTTCAATTGGAAACATAGCTATCTCATCAGTATCATTAGCACTCCAGACAGACTTCTCACAAGCACTTGGATTATATTCCTTGAAGTGTTGGTATACATTTTCTGTTACATTTGCTTGTACTCTTCTAATATATCTTTTAGAATGATGCGGATGAATTCCAGCACTAGTACCTAACACCATAGAACCAGTATTATGAGAAATATAACTATTGGCAACATATGTATGATTGTTATTGTTAACCGTAATATCATATGTGTCACAATATGAATCTTTAATGTCTACAATTCGATCCACAGAACAGTCGCTTAACCCATGCTTATCTAAAATTTTATGATATTTGTGATACGGTGTCTTATTACTGCCTCTTCCAACTCGTTCTTGTATCCAATATCTCATATTATTACCAAAGGAACTGTTTGTTGGTGGCATTAAACGCATTTTACAATCTTTACCAATAGCACGTAGGCACTGAACTAATTGTTGTGCCATGTTCTTAGATGTTGTGCAAAAACTACGATATCTTTGATTACACCCATCGGCACACGCATAACCGTCAATATATTCATTAACAATATTACTGGACGAGCATCTAATACTTAATGGAATTTCTATGTCTTTAGATTTTTGTTTAAGCAATCCGTTACATGATAAAAACATATAAAACTCTTTTGATGTAATATATAACGCACATCTATTATCGTCATCGTCTTGATTATACTTATATATATAAGCATTCAACTTAAAAGTTTTGTTTATATACTCCTGTGCTTTTAACAAATGTTCTTGTTTTCTATAATCACCATGTATTCTAATGCTATATTTATTAGCATGGTTAGAGCCGTCGCCAACGTACAACCCTAAAAACCACGCAAAATTTTCATCAATATGATCTATATGCTGTAGCGACCTTTGATTACTGGCATATTTAGACTTTTTTAGTGTTGGCTTAGCCAATGTTTGAATTTTACCACCAGTATAACCGCCTAGTTTATACGGCAGCATATCACCATTTTGTAAATCCCTAGCCTCAACCCAAACATATTCCTGTCCACGTAATACTCTAAACCTATGTTTATAGGTACTTTCAATTTCTATACCACCAGAAGTAAGTATTTTTTTAGTTTTAAAATGCCCATTACAGTAAAACTTACTTGTTTGTTGATCGTCTTTATCCGTAACAATATTGGTACAATAATCTTGCCATATATCTCCGTTAATGTCTCCAATTTCCTCTAGCGTTAAAATTCCTTCTGATGTTTGTACAAACGAGTTCTTGTTTAAACAGCCTTCAGGTTTCAAACATGTTGTTCTGGCTGCTGTATTAATTCCTATTAACTTGGCTATTCTGGCGTTGGTATCTTTAATTAATGATGCAGCAAGTGACTGCACATGTGGATTAAGGGCTATCTCAAAGTTTTCCATAATTCCTGTCATACTAACACCTAACAACGCTTCTCTTTTTACTATATTCTCTGATACCTCACCAAGATAGTCAAAACTAGTAAATCCAGCCTGTAAAGTACCAATAACGGCGGCGGCTTTAGCTCTATCTAAGAAATCATCCTCATCAGTAATAGTACCACAGTTAATAGTAGATAGGTTGCATGTTTGCCATCCTGAGTTGCCATCTTTATCGTAACAATACATGGCGATTTCAGCACATGGGTTCAGCATAAATTCAAGATCGTCTGCCCATATAAATCCTGGTTCACCAAACTCCTTTACTGAGTTCAATAGCTTTTCAAAGTCTTTATAGTCAGTTTTACCTCTAAGTAACAGTGCTGAGTTATTAGAGCGAGCACGTTGTGGGTTAGTGGTTAACCAGTCGCCAGCCTTAGCGGTCAACATATCCTGATCGTCAGGAGAGAAAATACATATGCTTGCTGAGCGTCTTACACCACCGCTTAATACAGCATCACTAGCGTGCATAACTATATCATACGCATCTATAGGACGTAATTTGTTGGTACAACCAGTTCTAAAGTGACGTTTGATACATTCGTTTAATAGTTTGTCAATTCTTTCTAGGGCTAGTTTTAGTCCTTCGGGTCCAGGAGCTTTGCCAATACCTGAACTCAACGTAGCACCTTTAGGACGAATTTTTGAGTAGTCAAAGGTTACGCTGGCGTGACGATATTCAGAGTCAACATCAACATAAGATAAGATTAAAACCTTGAGGGCATCTGCCCACCCTTCAATAGTGTCAGGAATTATGAAGGTAATAGGTTTGCAGTTTTCTGAACAATTAGTTAGCTCTGGCAGTTTAGCTATATGGTGTTTCTGCACACTAAACCCAGTCCCGCACCCACATAACAACAACCAAAAACATTCATGAAAGAAATCCAGTCTATCACAATACGCGGCTGTGCAGTTGAAAATCCTGGCATTTTTGTCCAGTATAGGTTTGCCACCATATTGTAAAGCACGTTGTGAACCCAGAACCTTCTTCTTCTGCATCATGTCATATGACCAATTGATATCTTCATCAATACCACATCCAGCATACTTTGTCAACATCATCCCTCTAACTCTATCAACTGCCTCCTGCCATGTCTCTCTTCTTTTCTTCTCTTTGTCCCATCTAGCGTATTTAGATTTAAATATATAGGTCTGTAGTTCGGTAGATGATCCCACTGTGCGTCTCCATAAGGTATATTTGCGAGAAAAAGCCCGTTCAAACTTTAAGTCCAAACGGGCTATGATAGATATAAAAAGAGGCACTACTTATCAACTTTGCCGCTACGGGCTGTAACAGGTCAAGGTTTACGTCTGTCGGCTTAGTGCCTCTTAGAGTCAGCGAATCTCAAAGTTGCGATTCATGCTCTCATTTATTTTGCCGACAGTATATTATAGCAAAAAGTTGTCTGGTTTGTCAACTATTATTCCAGCATCTTCTTCAACTTTTTGTTGTTTAGGAGTGCCGCAAGCTCATACAGTCTATCGGGAGAAATAATTACTACTTCACCTTCTGAATTTCTGGCTTGTATGCCATTTTCTCCTATGGCTATTGATGGGAAACTATTTAGATGTTCACCATCATAAAACATTATAGCATTATCGCTCATATTAATGTTCATTCCGGTCCCATCATTTTTCCATGCGAAGATGTTGCCAGAGTCTGCATCGGCTATGATTGTTCCCGCTTTTCCTTCAAGTTCCATTTTAGATACTTTATCAGTCATTTTTTGCTCCTTCTAATTTTCTCATATTTAGTTTGCCATCAGTCAACTTTTGGACCAACAAAATCTTCTTTTGCATGTCCTCTGTCAACATATTAGCCTTATGTTCTATATAAACAATTTCCGTGATCCCTGCTTGCCACATAAACTGTAGACACAGTAGACATGGCACACCAGTTACATATACTGTACAACCTAAAGTACTTTTACCTTGGCGAGCACAGGATAGCAGGGCGTTCTGCTCAGAATGAATCATCCACTCATATTTTTCTGGCCTAAGATTAGGCAAGAGATTTTTTGGTATATCACGTATAGTACCATTATAACCAGTAGCCACTACTTCTTTGGTTGGAGATACAATCACACAACCATACTGTGTTTGAGGATCGTTGCTTCGGGTAGAAACCTGCTGTGCGAGTTTCATGAAATAAGTATCCCAGTCATCTCGCGTTTCATAGATGTCACTTTGACGAAAATTCTCAAAATAAGATAAGAGTTCGTCGATCAGAGCGTTCTGCTCATCTGTGTTGTTCCAAGTCATAGACTTAATATCCTTTTTAATTGTTATTTAGGTTTAGGTATCCATCGACAGATACCACCAAAAAATCTTACAGCGTAATATATTGGTATACGCTTATACCACGGTACTTCCAGTTGGAACATTGCTTCTCTAAAGATAGCATCAGCCAACCAACGGGAACATCCTTCTAATCCATATAAATAATCATGAATAATAGCGGCCTTAGTATATCTACCAAACGGTGGTAAGATAGGCCAAAATATTCTTGGGATAGAAGCAAAATCGGTTTCAAAACCTTTAGGGACTTTAATAGTTAAACCCCCACCATTGACTCTGTACTCAAAAGTGAGGGGTTCAACTAGTTCATAAAATTGTCTACCGTGTTGACATTTCCCAGTGTCTTTGATAACTAACTGCTCTTGTTGTATAGGAAATGCATTCATAGTTTATTACTCGGTACTATTTGCTGCGGTTTTTAACACTAGAATTTCACCAAGGATGGTCTGAATGATTTCATCATGCTTTTCATCTCTAGCTTCTTGTTTTTCTAGCACTTTGTAGATTTGATCAAGCTTATCTAAGATAGCCTTGTTTTCTACTTCCCGAACTGCAACATGAGTATCTAAACTATATGCTACTCTCTCTGCTTTTTGGGCTACTTTCTCTGCTTTTTCTGCGGCTATTCTACTGTTTTCTATAACGCCAGCAGAAGCATCGTTAGTAATCTGTAGCATTAATACTACTATACCAAGCATGCCCACAACAACCGAACAGGCGGTCACAAAAACCCATCTAGGAATATGTAATCTATTGGC
>Ga0207997_1000559_pt1 | contig 18967 bp, 31 predicted proteins | sample AntAceMetag02UKN_FD_184777 | JGI IMG/M metagenome (GOLD analysis project Ga0207997, IMG submission 184777) | Saline lake microbial communities from Ace Lake, Antarctica - Antarctic Ace Lake Metagenome 02UKN (SPAdes) (version 2) | ecosystem: Environmental > Aquatic > Non-marine Saline and... | reverse complement strand
TTCCAGCCGGGGTAATCGCAGATAATATAATTTCTGCTTGCGCTCTAATTGTAGTGGCCACTACAGAAGATACTATTGGCTGGGTTACAATGATACTACCCACAACCGTGATTGTTTTGCCTGTAAATGCAGCCGTTACAAATTCTGGTAATATCACACCACCAATGACAGATACTTCCCTACTCGCAATTGCAGCGGTAACAAAATTAGGCATAACAGCATTGCCTGCAACTTTTACAATTCGTTTAGCAATTGCATCCGTAACAATGTTTGGTAATACAACAACGCCTACAATTTCATTAATTTTACTAGCAATTGCAGCGGTTGTAAATGCTGGTAGAATTACCTGGCCAATGGTGTCAATACTTCTTTTTGTTATTGCATCCGTTACAAATTCCGGTAATATTGCCTGTCCGGTAACTTTTATAATTCTTGCACTAATAGCGTCTGTTACAAATTCTGAAAGTATTACTTGACCATCAACTTTTATAATTCTTTCAGCATTTGCAGCGGTTGTAAAAGTTGGAAGAATTACTTGACCGTCAACTTTTATAATCCTTTCACCAACCGCATCCATAATAATGTTTGGAAGAATTACTTGACCGGTAATAGTATTAATTTTTTTCGTTTCAGCCGCCGTTACAAATTCCGGTAATATTGCCTGTCCGGTAACTTTTATAATTCTTGCACCAACCGCTGCAATTGTAAAAGTTGGTAGAATTACAGCGCCAGATACATCAATAATTCTTTCAGCATTTGCAGCGGTTATAAATGCTGGTAATGTGACTGTAGCCGTGATTGCACTTGTAGAATCAAACGACACAGAATCCACGTTACACGCCGTATTCTTAACCATCTTAATTTCGAAGGCAAAATAACGTTTGTTTATATCTGATAGTGCTTGAAAAGTGGCTACAGACACATAACTGGAATAATCACCCATTGTACCGCTATCATTGCTACTTTTATATCTGATAGTTAATGCCGGGCTACCAGTCGATGATACTGCAAATGTTGAACAATCTAGTTTTTGATTCGCTCCAATATCCATTATCGTAGATGCAGAATCATGGATTATAAAAGTACCCGTTATTTCTCCATTGCCTTCTAGTTCAAAAACACTGACAATTAAACTGGCATCCCACGTTGACGATACAGTAAATCTGAAATACCTATATGCTGTGATATTGATAAATGTGTCCTCATACCAGTCAGCATTATCAGGATGTTGTCCTGCTGTAAGGGATGTCCAATCCGTACTATTATTACTACCATAAAAAACATAATCTTTCACACGAGAATGACTAAGATAATAAAATGGCAATACGGTAATGCGAGTGGGTGTTGCTGTGTTGGCAACACCGAGATCATAAGTTAGATAGTGCGGAAAAGCCGTCGCCGCCGAAGCCCATCTCGATGTATCGCTACCATCGAAAGCATTGGCACTTGCAAAATCACCTGCGTAGCTACTATCAGCGCCAGAAGTGCCACCCGTGAATATAGAATCAAGGTTCAAATCTACCGAATCATTCGATACCGTAGTATTGGATACATTAGTAAAATTCGCATCTAAAGTAAAATCATGAGTGGTCATAAATAACCTTACTTATTCTTCGGACAAGATTCCGGTTGCCTTGTTTCTTTTTTTTGATTTGCACTTGTGACAACAACTGTTGCTGACGTTGTCACTTTAATTTCAGGAACTATCATATTTTGAATTCCTTTCTTATTTTTATGCAGCTTCCAAAGTCATGGATGTGACGCTTACGGTATCACTTGCCGCAATAGTTAGACTGGACATTATAAATTCTGTCCCAGACGTACCACAAGTAGCCGTAAAAATTTCAGTGCTATCGCCATCTTGGATACTAGCATGGGCAATGATACCGCCAGTTGCGCTTGAATCATCTGTAATCGCCGCCGCCGTAGCCTTGCCTGCCGTTGCCGCGCCAAAAGCTGTAACACTAAATGCACAAGTGGCTACTTCAACATCACCAGATGTTTGGAATTCGATTTTACCAACACCCGTACCACCATCAATTAAATCCACAACTGCATCCACCGCTGCATTTTTCGCCGCTGTTGAAAGAGTAGACATTTTAATTCTCCTTAATTAAAAATAAACAATTCAAAAACAACACATTTTACATTTTTACATCGTTTATCATTTTTAAAATTTGTGGTGCTAATTCCTTTGCAGGATCTTCTAAAAACTTTGCTTTTTTTCCAGTTTCATGTTTTGCATCTAAATTTTCATGTACATATATAGCATAGGAAGTCGTATAGCCAATTGTCACTTGTGTTTTGAATCCTTTACCATCTGACCTTGTAAACGCAGAAGGCTTCAATATACCTAAATCAACTGGTACTATCTTTTGACTTGCCCTTTGAATTTCTAAACCACCTAATTTTAAATTATCTTCTATTCTTCCACTTAATTTAAATACAGTTCTATCTAACTTTTTAAGAACATTTTTTAACCCGGTTATCTTAGAAGTTTTCATATCCAAACCCCTACAAATAAGCTTGCCGGAAAAATTCTGTATTTCTTATATTAGGCATTTTCTCAAAACTTATAATTTCAAAAACACTTTCGTTATTGCTTGGATCTACAATGTCAAGGCAAGATTCTAACGTTCCTAATTTTAAAAAACCGCCTATTTCAACATCGGAAGATACCATTACTTTTGCCTTGGAAAGTTGTTTTGTTCCGTCTGAATTTAAAACTTCTGTCAACATATCTTCCCACCGTACACTTAATTCAATTGGTAGGGATACGGTTGCCTGTCCATATTTATCTATGCCGGAAGGCTCCCAATATACAGCCGTCTGTTTTAATACCTTAGTTATAATACTCACGCGACAACCCCTTCCGGATGCATTTCTGCATTAATTGAAAATATTAATTCTTCAAATCCAACACCCTTATGAATCGTCGTAATTCTTGGAATCTCATTCTGTAAATAAGAAATTTTCCCAAGATAACTTGAATAAACTACGGATACCGTTGCCGGTGATTCCTTATCAACTTTTTTTAAAAGCTTTTCCGCATGTGCTAAATTTTGCCAACCTAATCCCAACACAACACAACGGAATTTATTATTTTCTAAAAATGTCATTGCCTCTTTTATGTTTGCTGTTTCAACCACATTTACACCAACAGAAAGTGCCCAACGTTTTATAAATTCACGCATAATAATATCCGACTCAATAATTAAGATATCGCCGCGCGTATGCAAAGATCGAAAGCGTCGACCGACATGTAAAAAGTTTTTAACCGTACTATCCATTTATTTTCTCCTGCCGCTTTTCGCAGCGATCCATGGATTCATTTACAGTTGTCAATACCCCCGTGCATTCGCTAACGACTGCTATCATTTCTGCATGATGTTCTTTATTCATTTTCTCAATCAAGGTGTCTTTTGCGTTTACAGTTTTTTTGTAATCCATATAAAAGCGGACAAGGGCATATGCAACAAAAACAGTGGTTGCCCATCCTCCATATTGCTGCATAATTTCCATGCAGCTTTTTGCTGAATCTTCCATGCCTTCCCCCATTATTTTTATTAAGTATCACTGAGACCAAGCCAATCTACGCTAACTGTTCGACCGGCTGTACCCGACTTTATCTGTGCATTCCATGCAGACAACCCGCCCGTAGTATCTAGTTGAATTGCTGTTTGGCCATACATAGAACAATCAAGGCCAAGGTCTACTTTAAATTGAAAACTTTGAGAGACGCTACCAGCCGCTTCAGAATTTACCCGGTTATCTCTAATAGTGATTAAATGAGCTGCAAGCCAAGTCTCTACAATCGCTGCATTAGCATCCGTGATATCAGTACAATGAGCCGTAACCATTGAGCTAGCAGCATCAATAAAAGGGGAAAGATCGGTAATTTCCGTAGATACGTCGATGATCTTTCTTATTTCCGCATCGGTAGTAAAAGCCATGGAATTCCCTTTATTTAATTTGACTAATTTTTATTTTGTGGCTACTATTCCAGCAATCTACCAATGCCGCATACCACCCCGCTTTTATCACTACTGCGCCACCTATATCTTTCTCAAATACAGCATCTGGAAAGCCGTCTACGATCAATGGAATCTTTTTGTTGGTAGCTATTCTCACAACCCCTTTAGCGGACTCTGACAAAGGAATGGGATCATTCAGGACTAGCTGATTTTTTTGTTTTATTCCCATTGTGCAACCTATGGAAACTAGCGTAATAATCGCCATTAGGATCGGTAGCAATACCACTTGTTTTTTTGACATTGGTCTTCTCCGCTGGCGTTGTAGTCATGTCCTTAAACACTTTTGAAAAGATTCCAATAATCAAGTCTTTTAAAAAATTCAAAAGCCAATTCATCTTGATCATTCCTTCTCATTTACGACCTTGTCGAAAGTAACGCTTTTATCAAAAACAATATTTTCATCATTTACGATTACAGCGTCTTCAATCTTTTCCAGTTGGTACTTGGCAATTTCTTCCCGCAAACTATCAATATCTTTTTGAATACTGGCAACAGTTTTCGGAATATCTGGATTCGTATTAGGATCTTTATCCATGTACAAATGAATTGCAGATGCAACCGCAAAAACAATTGCAATGATATAAAAAATAATTTTCATACCCGGTTTATTGACTTCCATTTTCTTCTCCTTCAAAAAAAGTTTTAGGATCTTTTTTGGGAAAACATTCCAAAGCAGAATCAGGATTTAAATTGATAAATTGAACGTTTGGCCAATAATCCAAAAGATCAGAAAGGTATTCCGCAACCACATTCCTATATCTCTCGTAATGAATTTCAGTCGGGGAATTCAAAAAATTAGAATGCCAATTACTCGATCCATCGTCACTCAATTTCATGTCAAAACCAATAAGAAAAATTCGTTGCACGCCTAAAATCAATGCCAAGTTTATTGCAGCCGCGCCCGTATTCCCATTCCATCCTATTGCATCTTTATGGAATCCAGAGGTTTTCCGGGGCATAGAATATACCCACTCTAAATCCTCATTAGCCAGCTTTTCACTATTCGTTATAATTGGATTCAGGAATTTTCGTAATTGGATTTTATGGAAATCAAACCACTTAGAATCGCCAAAAAATTCAATATCTACAATCTCGGAACCAAACAAAAAAGCATCATTGCAACCAATAACTTTTTTATTTTTCAGGCATCGAATAGGGAACGACTTTACGCTGGGGCCGCCCCCAATTATATATACATCTTCTTTATTCCAAATCGGGGCTAATGACCATTCCATAATTTATCCCTTTTACTACTTGGAATCTGGAACATCACACCAATTTTCAGCGGCTGATATAACTCCGTAAATTGAATTTTTCAAAAGGCGTAAAATCTTGGGACTTACCTTGTCTTGAATATTTATTCTCGGAACTGATATACTTGCCAACACAGCGGCAAAATGAGGACGATAATAAATAGGAATCTTCAAAATTAATACATCCATCAATTCCCGATTAGTGACCGTTGACATATCCCCTGTATTGAGAAATATATCAATTTCTGTAGCAATCCTAATTACTTTAAGCATGTCCACAGAAGTCATACCAGTACGTTCTGCAGTGACCGTCATGGCAATATCAGACGCCGTCCGTACCGTAGCAGCTTGATAATTTTCAGTGTATGACGGGGCTTTACAGCCCGATACCAATACTGACAAAGTTACAAAAAATAAAATCATATACTTATTCATTTCATTCCTTCCCTAATGCAAAATGAATAATTAATCTTCACATTGACTTTTGATAAATGGTATTACTAATTTCTTTGTCATACCCTTATCATTAAGTGAGTTTTCAAGATCGTCCGCGTCATATACATAATATTTACTTTTGTATTTGTATACCGACAAGCCTGTTTCTTCTGGGCTGAAATTGAAAAATTCATTTACACAATCGCCATTGACTTCAATTTTTTCTTCAACTGGCGGCGCTACATTTGTTACTGCTATTGGTACTTCAATTTCTTTTTTCTCTACTTCTTTTTTTGCTTTTGACTTCTTACTTTTTTCTTCTTTTGGAATATCATTAAGAAGTGTAAATTTGTTTGGCCACTTTTCATCAAGCCTAATATCAGATTCCAGCTTTACAGGAGCCTTGTAAAAATCCCCCGACCGCGTATCGACATAACTACCTTTTATCAACTTAAATTTATACATTTGTGTTCCCTTTCCTTAAATTTTAAAGTTTGGCGGGATAAGATTCTAAAGAGAAAAATACCCCGCCATACTCAAAGCAAATTAACTAAACAGTACCGTGTACAATACCAGTATTACTGTTTTGATCGGCACGAAGTTGTGGTAACATAATGGCCATCACCTTAAAATTAATTTTCATGCCGCCATTACTTTCCCACTGGACAGTTGTGATATCCATACCCACAACTTCCCGCACGACATCGGAAGTCATTTGTACAAGAATCAGGTCATAACCAGTGAGATAATCCAACATCTTAACATCGGAAATATTGTCAATTCGACGAAGGCGATCCGCCAAAGTATCATCCGAATATGCCTTGTATTCATCGTTCATATAACGTGACCATGACGGGCCATAATACAAATACCAAGGGCCATAATGATATGCATCCATGGACGATTGAACCATACCAAGAACTTCTGATACCGTATCAGCAGCAGTCCATCCACTGGCTACTGGACTCGTTATAGTTGCAGCAATTGAACTATCATAATTCGTATACCCATAAATATTGCCACCACCAAAAGCACATCCAAGAGTATCATCACCAATCAAAAGACGTTCGGCAATTTCAGCAACCCGGCGCGAAGCCAATTCCGCCGTAGTAGTATCGAGTGGTGAATTTCCATTACGACTCGCTGCAAGCTGACGCGCGGTAAATGAAAAATCCTTGTGAATAATTGGCAAAGGCATATTACTCAATTCGAATACCGGACGATCTCCGGGGCCATTTTCAAGTCCATCCATCGTAATACTAGCGGCTGTGATATCACTCTGCGTTTCAGTTTCCAATACCGTTTTGCCCATACCGTTTGGAATGGTATATTGAAGTCCCATACTTCGCAAATCTGCAACAGCTTTGAGGCGCGGCTTTGCAGCTTTTACGATTGCGGAATCCAAAATCTTCCAATCGTCTTTTCGCAACGTTGCGGTCGCATTAATCAATGGAGTAGCCGTAGCAATGCCAGACTGATTCGTAGTAACATAATGCCGCCCGTCATCACCAATATAAGGACGGAGTGCATTTACATTAAATCCAGTCTGCAAAAGTGTGGCAGCTACATTGCCCGAAGCATGCCCGTTATGAATAAAATCCATGTTATTCTCCTTCAAACTTTCATTAAAAAATATTAAATCCAACGGACATGGACAAGCGTATCCACATCACCGGAATCGGTTAGATCAGCGGCTTCCAAAGCAACACACAAGGGTTTGTAAGTACCCGTCTTTTCCTTGAATTTTCCATCGCCAGCGGACATAAGATAATCGCCGATTGCAATATCTTCATCGACTGCGACCAACACTTGGGATTCACTTCCGGGCAGCTCAATACCGCAATCACAAAGAGTGGCCGCCGTATAAATATCGGTTACAGTCTCACCCTGCAAGGCATCCTCGTAAGCAAGAATACGTTCGCAATCACCACCTTCGGTAGCATGTACGGTCAAATCGCCAGAACTATCCAGCATCAACAGCATGCCCGGATATGGAGTCTGCGCAGCGGCCAGATTAAGGCTCTGCAATTTCCGATACTCACCCGCGAGATGAATTGTATTTGCACTCATTTTCATTTCTCCTTACTCAATTTAAAAATCAAAAAAACATTTTAAAAATTCAAAACTTAAAAACTATTCAGCGTCAAAATTCATCACAGGGGCTTCAAGCGGTTTTTCCACTTCGCCAGTAGCATTTGCAACCGGAGCCAGACCGGCATAACTTACAGTAGCCTTTTCGGCTTCGTCGCTACGCGCAAAAGATGCAATGGCCGTCAGGTCATTCACAGACATATTGGAAAGTTGTTCCTTGGTAAAAATATTTTTTGTATTGGCTATGATTTCTTCAATTAATCCAGATTTCTTAGATGCATACGTCTGCAAACTTTCTTGCAAAACTTCCCTAATTTCCGCTGGCGCATCTGCAATAAATTCGTCCGCAGTTTTTTCCGAATTGCTCACAGGCGCTTCACTCACAGGGGGTTTTTCTTTCTTGTCTTCTGAATCTTCAATCTTTTTAACTTCCGGCTCTTTCTTTTCGTTTGCAATTGGAGTCATTTTTTCAAGCTGATTTTCTTCGAGACCTTCCAAAAACTCGCGGTCGGCTTCAACCCACTGCGTTGCCGTATTACTAATCAACCCCTTTACAAATTCTGCCTTGTCCATGTTAATCTCCTCTTTTTCAAAATTAAAAATAGCACCATTCAAATCTTCATAAACAATTTTTCTATCGACTTCAACAGGGTTTTCAGAAAATTCCACCTTTCCTTGCACTACTAAATATTTTTGTCTATAATATTTATCCTCCTTTTCAAACACAAACCAATCATCGTAAATGTTGTCAATCCAAACATCGACATTCTTATTTTTTATGTCTAATTCAGCACGTAAAGATTGATGAATTTCATTATGACTTGTCTCATTGGCCACACCTAAATATTCTAGTGCTTTTTCAAGCTCATTACGATTTGCAGAATTTGTGCGAAGCAGCCCGGCGCCGTCTGCAATTGAGCATGCACCTATCTGGTCTGGAAGTATTGCTAAATGATCTGGACGATAATTTCGAGCAATGGCATTGTATGTGGTGCCATTAAACGTACCTTCAATGACTTCATTTTCGGTAAATAATCCGGTGGATACTTCCATCATTTGATTATTTACCACGGCATCCATTACCCGGGAATCTACTTGGCCAATACGTTCTTTTTCTAGCCATGCTTCGGCTTTTAGACGTTTGCCGTCAAAATTAGTATTCATAATCAAACCGATTTTATGAGTATTAATTATTTCCTGATCGCAAGCGGACAGAGCTTTTCCATTCATGGTAGGATGATATACGACTACAGGCTTGTGATTCCAGACTTGTGCAAATTTTGATAATTCTTCGGCTGGATAATATAATGATCCGGACGATCCATTCAGCACGCCTTCAACCATCATAATCATAGGTACGACTAAATATTCCCGACCTTCCATCGTCTCATTACGCACAATTCCGGTCAAATTAGTTGTGATAAATTCCATGGAATCACTCCCTTTTATTCGTATTATATTTAAATTCTATGTATACATATAAAAAGTATATAGTGAAACGGTGTTTTGACAAAGATAATTCTTTTGGAATATAATCGGAGTGTATTTTGGTAGGAATGGAATGGAATAAAAACGGTCGCCTAAGTAGGAAGATTCCCTAGGCGACCGGTGATTTATATTTTTCAGATGTTCAATTGGTATTCTATATTTTTAACAGCTCATTTGTTTTTTCCTTTACTGATTCCGCATTCCTAATCTGGAATGCGAGCATTTCGAAACTAACCATAACCAGAATGTTTTTGTTGTGGCATTCTGTTTATTCTCCTTATGAAACTCAAGTATTTCTTTTTCCGCATATGCCACACAAAAATTTGCTAGAGGTTATTTTGAAAATTTATTTTTCCTTATCTTTTGCTAAGTCAAATTCTTTTTTCCTTATCTTTTGCTAAGTCAGATTCTTTTTTCCACAGAGAAATTAATTTTTCCATCCGGTCATACATTGGCGTTCCCTGTCTTGAAATGCCTTGGAGCAAGCCCACTAATTCATTACCGGCATTGGTACCAAACAACCCAATCATTAGCCCTTGTCCAGCGTCAAGCAATCGTGGCGTGTACCCGCTTTCCAGAATATGTCGATATTCTGTATTGACGGCAATCCATTTTGTATATTCAGAATCCGTAAATATAGCAGCTTGAAATGTTTCTCCATATTGATCTTTCATATCCACTGTAATACCTACATATTCGATATTTACCCCTGTTAGATTTTTTGGAATTACCGCTTCCATATCTGGCGTAATACAATCATTGCCCACTAGATAATCAGTTTTACTATTATACGATACCTTTTCATTTTGGTAAAGAATTTCCATCAAGTGAGTACTGCCTACGATTTTGACTAGTGGCCGTTTAAGCATCCAATTAGTATTGGTAATCCAATCTTTTGTAGCCATGATTACAGTACTTGTTTTACGTACCTTGATTTTATCCATTTTTACCCTTCCAAAAAATAATTTTCCCGATGAATGTCTCTTATCTTAACTATTACCAGTATAACCCACAATTTCACAAAGTCAATAGGAAAAATAATTTTGTTTGAAAAGATTTTTAAAATTTATTCATCTATAGCCTCTTTAATCACAATAAGAGACATTACAATAACCATAAATAATCCCATGGTGGCGGAATAATGATTTTGTGTGACAATATAATCTATACCATGCAAAATAAAATTTGCAGCCAGCATTATCATAACATAAAAATTAAAGGGAAGTTTTACTTTCATTGGTCTTATCCTCATTTGCTTTTTCAAAACATAAATAATTATTACAAATCACTCTTACGTACTTTCATCATCTCTTCTCTTTCCCTAATCGTACCAGAATATTGATATCCTGATAATAAAGATTCTAATTTTTTATATGATAGATAAAAATGAGTGCGAAAATTATAAGTTAATGGAATACACAAAAAACATCGGTCACTATCATCTCCAGTAAGACTATTGATATATTTGGCAACTTTTAAATCTTGTACTTCCTCAATAATTTTGGCTAATACAAAATCAAACTCATAACCATTATGTGGAATGGTTCGAATAGCCTCATTATACATAAATTCTGTAATAGGTGCCAACTTAACAATAACAGGCATTGGTATCGGAAATATACAATTAGGCTCAATATCCGTAATAATACTTGTAACGCCTATTCCAATAAGCTTACTGATATTAGCAGTATCTAGCTTAAGCAATTCCATGGCTCTATCTTGTTTGTTTTTTCTTTTTGTATTATGTATATAATTGAGTACATTTTCATAATCACCTTCAAAAGAATCATTTACTAATTTTTCAAACTTGGCAAGCAATTCAGAATTCATTTTACCCTTTCCTTTTTTCTTTTTTGAGGGTTCGATTGCTTTATTTCAGGCGCAAGTAATTCTTCTTTTTCGTAATGTTTAAGCAGGAAATTATTAAATGAAATGCTTCTTTGCAATTTTATAAATTCATCAACCATTTCTATATTCTCTATACTTAACCGGGCAATTTGCTTTTGAAAAAACTCTTTTATTTTATGTGGGTTTTTCTCTAAATCTTCGCGGTCTTCAAAATTCTTTTTTTTCTCTTCGGCCAATAATGGTACCAAAATTCTTTCCCATTCGTCCGGATATTTTTCTTTCCATTGTTTGAAGTTTAAAATTTCAAGATCAAAATTACCTTTTAGGTTTGGCATTGTTTTTCCTTACAAAAAATCACAAACAAGAAATGACGACAACAAAAACAATAATCAGGGAAGCAACGCTAAACACAACCCGTACTCGCTTTTTATTTTCCAATTGAGCATGATTCCAGTCATTGGCATAGTGCTTAAATAGCGCACCAACTCTTTCTGACTTATTATAGCATTCACGCATATATTTCATTTTAAATTATTCCTTTTTGCCTGCAACGGCATCATAAAGAGAATCCAGTGCCTTATCAATTTTATCGCTATTTTCTGATTCAATTTCTTTTTTTGTTTTTGTGTCAGTAAGCAAAGCAACTAATTTTGCCCTCGTCTGATTATCTTGTATCAGCGCAAATTCATTATCTGAGTGAAAAGTATCTGCATTTAGTAGTATCCTGATCAATTCATTTATTCTATCCATTTCAATCCCCTTACTCACTTTTAAGATATTTCAGATAGGCACTTGTGCCCTTGTCCGATTCTGATAACCTTTCGATTGCCCGAATTTTTCTTTCTTGCATTTCTACTTCCCATTGGTATTTCGGATTAAGAATAGGTTCTTGTGGTATGTTGTTTGGAATTTCTTTTTGAATAATCATCATCAATAAAATTAATGTTGTAATCGCTACGCCTATACATATTGACATGACTACTGTTTGTTGGTGTACTCTTCCATTTCTCATTTTATTTTTCTTCCATTTCTTCATTTTATTTTTCTTCCATTTCTCTTTTACAACAGATTTTAAAAATTTCATGGCAGTAGGATAATTAAAATAATCCCCGTCAATACAGATAGTGGGCAGTTGATGAAATGGATTCCCATGATATGCACACGCGGCCATAAGCCCCACACTTTCGTCTTTTTCCCAACCGTCATGGATTGTTAGATAGGTACTCAATTCTTTTTCTTGGTATGAAAAACCCATACTCTGAATATGGGCTTTTGCGGAATCACAAATTTTGCAACCGGGCTTTGAATACACTGTGATTTCCATTTATCTTTTTCTCCTCTGACAATCTATTATAGCATTCACAAAATTATTTTTTTACCCTTAACCAGCAAATTCCCTCTTTTTCATGTGCTATATTATGCCTAACCCCTTCTGTAAAAAAGGATTGTAAGGCTTTAGTAACTCCTCCACAAGCATAATCATGACCACATATCATCCCGCCCGGTTTTACTTTTGGCCACCATAAACGGATATCAGATATAACACCCGCATAACTATGATCCGCATCAATGTATACAAAATCAAAATGTTCATCGTCCCATCTTTCTGCATTCTCTTCCGACGATTCACAAAATAATTTAAATCTACCCGCAAATGGTTGTAAAACTCTGGCGGAATGATAGCGCCATGCCGTTGCCAGTTTATAATCTCTGAATTTAGCTGGTAACATTCCAGTAGAATTTAAATATTTCGTATTCCGCTCAATGTGTTTTTCCCACAAGTCAACACCGACAAAATTTAATTTGCTATGTGACTGTAACATTTTTACAGAATGGATTGCTTGATGGACTCCTATTTCTGCCCCGCGAATTGGTTTATCTTCGAATAATTTTCCTATGAATGTCCCAAACCGTTTATCTGATTTTTCGAATTCTTGGATTGCTTTTTCGTTAATCATAATTATTTTTCCTTTCAATTTATTATAAGTTTTACAAGATTTTATCTCTACATTGGTACATAAGGTAGCCATGCACACCGGCAAGCAGGATGCAATGGTATCATACCCCTTGCCTCTTTGATCGTAAAAACACTTCCCTCCATATCAGCACAAGCAGCACATACCCTATTATCCCCAGCCGTAGACCATTCCGCCATTGCTCCTAATTTTTCTACCCCTAGTCGCTCAAAAGCATCGAGCTGCCCTTCCGCGTGCGCATGTACTATTTCTGTTCTGGCAATTAGCCTTGCTCTTACTTTATCAATCCCTGTTATTGTATTATTTAAATTTCTAGCAATCTTATGTGCGCCATATCCATTAGACAATCCATCCGCTAGTACACGGCTCATTTGCTGCCCCATGGTAGCACTTATTCCTTTGAGTTGATCGAACGCGCGTGTGTACAGTAAATTGAGCTTAGACACCGTCTCTGGGGCTGCGAATGAATCTGTTAGAAATCTAGCTTTTGATCCTTCATAAAAATCTAAACTTTTTGCTAATTCGCTTTTGTGTGTGTCGGTATATGCCCGCACAACTCCTTTCCGGTATGCTGAATTAATATATTTGTTTGTCCATGGATCGCCTTTTCCATCAATTGTCAATACGCCTGTTTCGACTTGATTTCCCAACCAAGATTTAAAAGATTCTAATTTTCCTACATCCGTTTGGAATCGCCATATTTGTTTTTCCGCATTGAATGCCATAAAGGAATCACCGATAAGCCCGAAGGCGTCATCGGTAACAATTAAATTTTTCAGATTCCTTTTTAGCGTGTTAAAACGTCTATGCAAATCCGCGATAAACTGACGTCTTAAAACGGTTGACCGAGTTGGGTCAAAATGACTAACAGCCATTATTTATTTTCCTTTCATTCATTAATAACGACGACTGGAGTTTCATTATTATTGTCGTCGTCATCGTCATCGTCTATGTCATGATTATGTTCCCCGTCCACCTCATTGATGAATCCAATTAAGCCTTTTTTAATTTGTTCATTTTCTTCTTTACTTAAATTTCCGAAGATACTGAAAAATTCGTCCGGCGCGATAATTCCTTCACATCCACCACTAACATATTTCGCTATTGCCTCTGCCCATTTTGCGGCATTATCCGCTTGTTCATTATCGGTTTGTGTATTTAAATCTTTCCACTCAATAAAATATTCTACTGGCGTTGGCAATACACCAATTTCGATCAGTCTATCAATTACCGGGCGGATTACCAATGGCGAAATATAATCTTCTTGTCTTTTTTTCAATCTACCATTCCACGTTCTGGTATCTTGACTTGACGCTAATTCCCCTTGCTCACTGCCCATAAATTTTCTTTTTGGGACTCCTATGGCAATACAAATTGCTTCAAGATTTGCATGAAAGTGTTGACTCGGATCTTCAACTTGCGGGGCCAGACTTTTTACCGATACTCCTGTCAAAGCGAGATATCTTTGCAAATTATTCATGTATGATTCCATCTCTTCCCGCAATGAAGCCGTATCTAATTCTACGGAAGAATCGTCTTGATCCACCTCAAAACTATAACCGGGGAATGCCCCCTTCCAAAACATTTCACCAGAACCAGAAAGAATTTTTCTAATGTCCAAAAGCCGATTATAATTATCCTGCATTCGTGGCGTTCCGTAGACCTCACTCATTTGTCGCAAGTCTGCCATATGCACAATTCTTGACCAGTGGACTTTGTTTTGTGTACTTGTACCGCTCGCACTACCGTCTTGAAATGTAATGGCATACATTAGCGGTAATCCGAATCTAGGATTACTCGTATCGTTTTCCCAAGTCGCTACAGTCACGACTGATTCTTCGAATCCCCGTAAATAAATTAATTGATGTTTAGCCTCTTTTGAATTTTGTTTTTTCGTTGACAAATTTAAATTTCCGGTAACTCCCTCAATAGGTTGTGCCAATGACAAGCCGTCATCAATTCCGAGTAGCAATACGCCGAATCTACCAATACCTGACAATTGATCTACGCGGGAAATGAAATGGAGTAGCCGATATTTTTTATTTATTTCCTCAAAAGCTTTTTCAAATTCTGTATTTTCTTCTGATTCTTTATTTTCAGTAATAAGGGGCATCATTGCCCATGATTCCTCTACCCAGATATTCACTACACGAGCGGCGATTCCTTCCCGCTCATACATGGCGTGATATTGTTTTGCAGATATGCTTTCCGGGTATCCACAATCATTATTTAAATCTCTGCCCGTTGGATCAAGTAGATTGCCTAATAGCTCACTCCTCGTTGTGAGTACATTATTAATCATGCTATCGTATTTTGCTTGCCAGCCCTTTTTTGTATTTGTTACTGGCGTTTTCACTTTGTGCATTACACTCTTTTTCTTAATAGATTTAATTATTGCCATTTTGAATTTTTCCTTTGTTTTCTGATAAACTTTTTATTTTTTATATCATATTCAAAAAATTCTTGTTTGTGACTTTTCCTTTTTCTTGTCTTAATTTCTTCTGATTCATTTTCATTATCCAGAATTTTAATATCTATTATCTGCATTGACTATTTTTCCTTTTTATTCAGCAAATCCAATAACATCAATCGTAATCAAAGGATCTTCACAAGGCTCTTGTTCTACATATATATTTTTTACCCCTTCGACAATATATTCTTCATTGTTATGGACAATATAAATTATAATTTCCCCATTCTTTTCCTTAATGATAAACCTTGGATCACGTTTTTGTTTTGTTGTAGCACCTGCTGATTTAATTTTAAAAATTAAAAATCCTTCTTCCCACTTAGCTAAACATATTGATTGTATAGCAGTAATTTCAACCCTACCCGGTTGTAAAATTGGAAGTAGTGTTCCATCTTCCATTATCTTTGTTCCTATCCGTACGGTTTTTTCTTTTTTATCAATAGTCATTTTTATTTTTCCTTTTCCGAATCACCCATGGAATAGTTACCCGCTTGCCGGTCTTTTAATTCCCCTAATTTTGATTTATTCCAATTGTTAATCATACTAAAATACCCCACAACACGGGACATATGCGCCAACACAATAGGTTCACGAATGCCTAATAAAATTTCAAGTAGCGTATTACGATCATTATCCAGTATAGCGTCAAATGTCAATCGTGTTGTAAAATTACCACATTTCACATAAATATTATCACTGTCAATCATACCAGTAAGCAATTCATGATTTTCGACCATTTCAAAAAATTCTAATAGCTTCATTATTCTTTTTCCTTTTATTTTTTTTCTTCACGAATGACACACAAGCTATATCATCACCATCCCGTAGACATGTTTCAGGATATGCACAACAATATGTTGTCTGCGTTTTTCTATATCTTGGAATACCACTCAAATTAAAACCTGAAAGAATTTCTAAGTCTTTCCATTTTCGAAAATATTTACAATCATGACATGTATTAGACATTATTATTTTTCCTTTTTTGTATTACTCATTTTTACTTTTCCTTTCCCATAAAAATAAAAAATTACAAAGCGCCCGCGCGTCTTTTCACTGCATGCAATTTTGCAAAACTTCCGCTAGTTGCATCAACCTGATCCTTGTATTTTGATTTTGGCCAGTACCTTAACTCATTTATTATAGCGTTGTTCCATTCCCCTCTTATCATTCTGGTATTTCCGCTGTTAACTTGCGCCTCTAATGGGTATGCTCTATCCTCTTTGCTGCCCGTCGGTCTATCAGCATACACCCGGTATCCGGCAAGATTTCGTATGGTATTTTGAGCTGATTCTAATCCACCACTACCAGGCTCTTGTTCCACTCCGATTAATACATTCTGCCCGTCAATTTCAGCCGTTTGTTTAATAATACTTTCTCGTTCTGCTGCATCCCATTGTCCTATTTTTACATCCAGCCACCAATAAAATCCATTTTTATCTTTCCCCATCAATACGCCAGCCGTATAGCATCCCCCATCTTTTGTGCCTGCTTTATCCCAATACCTAACTTTTTGGATCATATGTTTAGGTGGGAATTGTTCAATTTGAATTAAATCAGTTTTAAATCGACCGCCGCCTCTTGGGATTGGTGATTGTTCAAATTGTCCGGCATATCCGTATGTCCCGAGATCCTTTTCAGCCGCATGCAAAACATTTTTTGATAATCTTACCGGATCCATTAATCCACCAATATATTTTTCTGCTAATTCAGGTGGGTTTATATTTTCGTCTAATTCAGCGGGAAGACAAATATGTTTTATGTCCCCTTCCTCAACTCTTTCCAGCCATTCGCCGGTCGGGTCATTTTCGTGGAGTCTTTGCATAATTAAAATTGTTGGTACTATTTTTTTTTCGACCTTTCGAGTTGGTAATGTTTCCCGCATCCAGTTATTAACGTTTGTCATTTCTGCTTCGCTGAATGCAGCTCTAGGATCTATTGGATCATCAATGACAATAGCGTGAGCATGGAATCCTGTAATGGAGCCACCTGTACCGACCGCTAGACGACCGCCACCATCTGTGTTAACAAAGTTACCTTTCGTATTTTGGTCGTCGCTTAGAATGCATTTAGGCCATAGAGATTTATATTTTTCAGATTGTATAATAATACGACTTTTGCGAGATAAATCCAATGCTAGCATATGAGCAAACGATCCATTAATAGTCCTTGCAGTTGGCATTCTTGACCATAGCCAAGGTGTTAGCATGACGCTACAGATAGTTGATTTTGTTGAACCGGGGGAAATATTAATTAATAAATCGTATTCTTTTTCTTTTTTCTGTATCATCAATTCCATAACATATTGCACTTCATCACATAAATATTTAATATGCCAATTCCAGATAGGATCTTCTGGAATTACAACATCCCAAAAACATTTTACAAATTCATAAAATGAGTCTTCGCAAATACTAGCCTGTAGTCTTTGTTTGGAAATTAGCATTTTTTAAATTCCTATTGTTTCTGATTTTAATTTCTTTGTTGATAAATATAGAATGTTTTTTGTCTAACTTGTTTCGTACCACTGTTTGGAAAAACTCTTTTGAAAATTTAATTTTCAATATCTGTTTTTGTAATTGGTGTTTTTGCCTCTTTTCCCTTCCTCTTTTTCCTTTTGTTCCATAGCTGCAAGAATTTGTTTTCGTACATCAAGTGGCAGATCGAGAGTATCGAGAGGTAGTAGCGTCTCATTCTGGACGTGAATGGGTATTTTGCCACCTTCGAGAGTGACTTCTTTCCGCTCTTTATATCCTTCACGTTTTCTCTCCAGATACCATTTTGCAGTCCGGGCGGATACTCCAAAATCAAGGCGCTGTTCCATCATCGTCAAAATTGTATTTTCAGCGATATCAGCAATTGCATCTATTTCATCACGTAATGCATTTTGGATATCTTCATCATCTTTTTTCTTCCATCGATTTACGGTGATGCGCGTACAATTTAATTTTTCTGCTATCATCTTGGAAATGCCACCCGTATTTTGTAGTGCCTTAATGAATTTTACTTTTGTGATTATTGCCGCAGACTTCCTTGTTTTCTTCCTCATTCTTATTATAGCCATTAGACAATCCTTTCTTGTTGTTTTAGGAAAATTATTTTTTGATACTACGATAGACATCACAATTTTATTTTTCTTGGCATACCAACATTTATGGTATAATATTTGTTTTCAAAATAATTTTATTTTTCTTGCTTTTTTCTGAAAGATACTGTATATATAAAGTTTAGTGGCAATCAACATACACATTTCCCAGACAAATTTAAAATCCCACTCCCACTCCCACTCCCACACAGCCAGCGTATAGTCTATGAGACTATACCAACTAGATTATCATTATTCAATTAGATTATGATTACCACTATTACTATATA
>Ga0207997_1000558_pt1 | contig 18977 bp, 38 predicted proteins | sample AntAceMetag02UKN_FD_184777 | JGI IMG/M metagenome (GOLD analysis project Ga0207997, IMG submission 184777) | Saline lake microbial communities from Ace Lake, Antarctica - Antarctic Ace Lake Metagenome 02UKN (SPAdes) (version 2) | ecosystem: Environmental > Aquatic > Non-marine Saline and... | reverse complement strand
TATACCGATGCATTTGAACGCCCATAAGGCAAGAACTGTACTATCTTCACAGTCTCCCCAGAAATCATAGTGGAACAGGGTGATAAGAGTTGATTTCCAGTGCCAACCATGTTCGTTCGTACTCCCAACTGCACCTCAAAATATGCTATAATTAAAACCCTCTGGCTTACTCATTTCTTTTATGTATAATTTAATGGAATCAGGCTCTTCGTCTAGCCCGGTAATGAAAGTTGATGCCTCTTTAGTAGTCAAGTCTTTCATGCTTTGCAATTTTCTGTTAAACATTGTTTCTGCAAGCTTTATAGCATCGTCTTTATTGAGGTTATAGTCATATTTTGTGGTTCCATAAATACGGGCGGTTTGTTTTCCTGACGCAAGAGGTGGGTTTGTATTTGTTTCCGGTTCTTTTGCTGGAGGCATCGGAGTATCAGGGGCTTGAGGTTGTTCAATTATTATTTCTTTAGACTTCACGAGATCGGCTAATTTCTCAGTTCGTGTCCTGCCGTCCGATTCATTGTTTTCATCAATACCAACGGCTCGGTTGTCTAATTCCATAGCTTTTTCAATATCAGGAGAGGATGGCAGATACTTAAACAATCTCCTTATTGTTGTTTTTCTCGCCATTTCAGCATAATCAGTAGCCCATATATTGTCGGTTTTTGCCCTTTTCCTGATGTTGTCTATTTGTAATTTAGACATGAACTCATATATGGGTTCTTCATCCTTCAACCATGCGATAGAATAAGCTCCTATAACTTGACCAGCACGACCATCTATACATGGTTTATGGACAAGCTTTGGATTCAGCCCATATTCGATAGAAAATATGTCTTTTTCGTAAACGACATGCGATTCAATCTTTGATACGACATTCGATCTTTTTGCTAAATCTATCATACCCCTATAGCCCGGCATGAATGTCGCAACGTTTTTATAGGCTATCATATAGGCATGTCCTTTTGCCGGGGTAAAATCAAGACCGAGTTCTGCCGCGTTTAAGATAGAAGTAAAAACGCTTTCAAGAGTACACTGTTGTAGTTTTTGATCTCTTCCGACTGCCAATAGTGCTGATTTACAAAAACGGATTGGCTCAACATGAGCGGGTAATGCTTTGATTATTTCAGCTTGACTCGATGTGATTTTGGTTTCTAAGTTGTTGATAATTGCCAATGAATTATTCGTGTTCATAAGGTACTCCTTAGTTATTATTTAAGGGGCGGTATAGGCTCCGGCACCTAACGGTCAACAGTGTGGACTGCTGACCGCCCCATGTTCATCTGACTAGCCTATATTCATACAGACCTTTGCCGTAAGAACCAGACCTCTTCGGTTTAATTATATGACTACCAAATCTTACTTTCCGTAAGTTTCTTAATTGAGCGCTTACACTTGCTTCCGGTGCGCCAGTTCCTTTTGATATATCAGACAACTTATGCCACTTGCCGTCACTCATGAAATAGTGTATTTTCCCAAGTTGAGTCGTGAGCCTTGCATAATCCTTCTTAGGTTGATAATCGGCTCCATCAAAATGAACTTTTTTCTTCTTAAAGTAATTTAAAAAAGCCACTTTACCCTCCTTCCTTTACCTCGCAAAAAAGGATGAAATTACTGCGAATAGTCCAACTACAAAAAGATAGAATCGAGTAAGTTTGTTTTTAACAATGTCTAAGCCCATTATACACATTAACACCATAATCATATATCCTTGCCATTCAGTCATAATTTACCCTCCTTCCTTATTTAACCTTTCTTATCCGAGCAACCCTATAAGAGCTTGTAGTAGATACTGCATCAAATGCATCAGGGTACTCTTTAGCCAGCATTTTCTTATCAATACCCTTTCTTGATTGTTCAAAATAGGTAAGTTCCCGTCCGTCGTTGAGGTTGATGCCTTCAGCATCGCCTAAATGTTGTAATATTTCCAAGAAGGATGCATCTACCTTCTTTATCATCTCACTTAGTTCTTTTTTTGACTGCTCCCAATTAACGATAAGGGTATTGTCAATATCCTCAGCATACTTTTCCGGGACACGTATTATGCGTTTAAAGGTGTCGATCTTGCCGGGTTCGGCAATAGGTGGAGGAGTTTTTGTTAAAACATAATCATTCCAGAACTGTTCACCTCTGTTAATAATGGCTTTGATTATCTCTTCGTTGCGCTCAACGACATACATCTCTTCTGTTAAGCCCCATTTGCCTATCAGTACGGCGATATAAGCCTTATCTAAGCCAGTGCATAGCATTTGCTGTTGAACCTGTAAATTGACCCTTAATGGCACATCGTCAGTTCCCGGTTCTCCCCATTCGTCAGATAGCCCGGTGGTTTTACACTCGACTATTATTAGTTTAAGTTTCTCATAGCCAAGACCGTCGGTATTGCAGGCAAACACAGGATGTTCTTTACAGACAAAGTTCATGTGATCTGGATCGGTATCGATTGCTATACCAAGATATTCCTCGGCATATTCAATCAGACCTGATTCATAGCGATTGCCACGCTTTAATGCATCGCCTTCCAAAGGCTTCAATTCAAACACCTTTGAAGCCCAGATATCTTTTGCAGTAGCAAATGGGTTAAGGCTACATCCGTCTTCATCTGTAAACAATGCCGATATGTCGCTGGCGCCGATATGGAGCTTACGTTCTTTTAATTGTTCTTTTGTAATCATGTTATTTTATCCTCTTATTTTAAGCTACTATTTGCCCTTCTGGTATAAACTTATTATGGCAATGAGGGCATTCTATTTCTCTTGACTGTTTTTCTTCCATTTCCCTGATTTTTGCTTCACGTTCAAGTTTTTCCGCTTCAGCCTTTGCCTGTTCCTTCCTTGCCTTTTCCTCGATGACTCGTTTTTCCTCGGCAGCCTTGTCGCTTTGCTCTTGAGCTTTTAATTCAGCGACTTCACGTTCTTTCCGAGCTTTTTCCTCAAGGACTTTCCGCTCCGCTTCAGCCTTTGCCTGTTCCTTCCTTGCCTTTTCCTCGATGACTCGTTTTTCCTCGGCAGCCTTGTCGCTTTGCTCTTGAGCTTTTAATTCAGCGACTTCACGTTCTTTCCGAGCTTTTTCCTCAAGGACTTTCCGCTCCGCTTCAGCCTTTGCCTGTTCCTTCCTTGCCTTTTCCTCGATGACTCGTTTTTCCTCGGCAGCCTTGTCGCTTTGCTCTTGAGCTTTTAATTCAGCGACTTCACGTTCTTTCCGAGCTTTTTCACGTTCACGCTTCAATTGCAATTCCTTTTTCTCAGCTTCTTTCCTGAGACTCTCGTTCTCTTTGATGATACGCTCTCGTTCATCAGCCTCAGCCTTTGCCTTGGCTTTTTCTTCTGCGATCCGCTCTTCCTCCATTCTCCGTTCAACTTCCTTACGCCGTGCTTCTTCTTCCTCTTTCTTCTTGATTTCAACGAAGTGTTCTTGTTGGTCGAGGTATTCTTCGATAGGAACAATCAGAGCCTTTAAAACATTTGCAATACCGTCAATGGCTTTGCCTTCACGTAGAGACTGTTCTTTTAGTTCTTTACGTGTTTTCTCAATAGAAATACGTTTTTCTCTTAATGCCAACCTGCCCACACGAGCCATTTTCATGTCAACCGTTTGCACTTCGTGCGTTACGACGATTGTTTTTGCTTTTATCGCCCATTCATCAGCCACTTTGAAATATTCCTGAAATTTCTCAAGAATATAAGATGCCTTCGTTTGCTCAAGTCCGCTCTCCCTGACAATTACTTCTAATTGGTTTTCTTTGTTGTTTTTCATGTTATTTACCCATTTCGATTGAATGTTGCGTGGTCTTTTTGATCGTTATAACTCTCGGCGTATTCTTGCTTTGAGGCAATAACATCCACAACTTGCCTTCATACTTTTTGCCATTTGCCCTGACATTTGAATGAAAGCTGTCCTCACCCCTGTAATTCTCATCGGTAGAACGAAGAGTTTTTTCTCCGGTAGTCTTATCAACACTCAATACTTCATAAAGTCTCATTGTTTTACCTCCAATTATAACGTTTCAAGTTCGGTGTAAAGCTCAGTCGATTTGCTCACATATTTTTTTAGTATCTCCCGGAGTGTCAGTGTTATCGTATCTTCATCCAAGGTAATTACATCTATCTGCCCGTATCCAATATCTAATTCAACACGTATAATCCTTTTCTCCAAGTTCATGGCATTGTTAATAATTTTTATTTTACGGTCTAATTCTTCAAGTTCGTCATCAATTTCAACCGCTCTTGCTAAATTTGATTTTTTCATTTTACCTCCAATAGATCAAATGCTTTTTTAAGTTGTTTCCCTGCTTTTGCTGCCCTAATTCCGGCATCTGACAATCTAATCAGTTCGTCAATAAACATTTGCACGCTGGCAACATGTTGAGCGCAATATAGCTCTATTTCGGGATATAGTTTGCGTATTTCTTTTTCGGTTATCAGGCTAAACGAAGTAACATATTTTACAGCATCTTCTTCATTTGTTATCATTATTCCTCCTTGTTTAAAGGACGGCATGGTTGCTGGTTGCGTACACACGAGGGAAGACCTCTAAGGTAGGCACCATGCCGCCCAATATGTTATTCAATATCGTTATCCGGCACTTCCACGTATCCTTTTCTCTTGGCTACTGCCAGCACGAGATACGTAAGAGCGTGGGTTAATACTTCATCATCTTTATCTCCAAGAATATAGTCGGAAAGATGGTTAAAAGCTCTACCGGCAAGTTCTTCTTCTGGTAGCTCTTCCCAATCACGCTTTCCATCGCGATATGCTTCTTCCATGACATTCTGAATCTCACCCACAACCTCTGTAGGCCATAGTTCCTGAGTCATTTTAACATCATACCGAATTTCTTTTTGCATTCCCATATTATTTTCACCTTCTTTCCAAGCATTCAAGTAAGCTTTGGTCCAATCAGCCATTGAAATATTCATGGACAGCATTGTCCTCATCTGAGCAGCTATATCGGCAGCACTTGGCAACTCAACGGGATTGTCCTTCTTCTTGAAAATGTCGTGTGGGCAGGCTTCACCACCTTCTATTGCACACAGCATCCAATGACCCGCTGGATGTCCGCAGATTGTATATCCACCACACCCTGCGTTAAAGCCATGCCCGCAATCAACTGTCTTGGACTTGTCCTGCTCCGACTGTTGGACAGCCAGCAGTCTCTCAAATGCACCGATCTCCTTGTCGAGGCGTACCACCATAAGCTCGCATGTGCGCCTGATTTCTGCTGTGTTATTGCGATTCACCCCCTCGACAACCGCATAATACTCGTCACAGCACGTACACGAATTACCATCCATTGTGCCAAGTGGGCAGTATTCACAGAACCTTTTGTAATCTTTTTGAGACGTGAACAGTACACACAGGTCACAGCTACCGGCGCCAATTGATATGCTGGGCAGTAATTTTTTATAGCTGGAGTGGCTTGCTATTGCAAGATTCTTCCTCCAATGCTGCCTGCTGGCGTGGAGTGAACCCAGAAGGACGAGCAGGTCTGGGGGTTTCATGATGTCCTGTCGATCCCATTTTACAAGGTTACTCTCAAGTATGCACTGATAGGCGGGACGGTTATCGTACAGCCTTGATATGGTGTACGCATAACTGGCGGCAGGTGTATGGTCTGCATCTATGCTTTGTACCTTGAACAGACGGCTGGAGCGTATCCACGGCGCCCTTACTACATCGCCTACTTTGAATTTCGCTGGCTTCTCCTTGTTGGGATACACACCGAATTGACAAACGCCAGTTGTTTCTAACGTACACGCCTCTTGGCAATTAGCGTAGACGCAGAGCGTCTGCCCAGACAGCGCGATGCCTCTGGAGAACTTACAATTAACAACTTTCTCCCTGTTCTTATTCTTCATGTTCCGATCCTCCTTCAGCCGATTCTTCAGCATTAGTGCCGTTTGTTTTCTGCTTCTGTTTTGGTTTAAGAGGAAATGTCGCTACGTCTCTGATTGTAACCCATTTGAGGATTTCCTCCAAGGCTGCTTCGTTGCTGACATGAATAGCTTTTGATGTTTTCATTAAGAATCGCTTACGACTTCGGGGCTCAACACCTTTCTTTACAAGGTGAGCTATAGTGGCGTCAAACAGAACCTCTGCGTTCTCCATGTCTTCTTTTGGAACATAGACAATATATCTGGTTATTTTATTCATCATTCATCCTTTCTTCTTCTATTTTATTTAGTAGCGCTTCTTCCGCTTGTTTCACTTTGTCTTTGAGGTCTTTTATCGTCACTTCTTTTTTAGTCAATGATTTTTTTATCCCGGGCCGCAAGTGTGACCATGCCACACCCTGATCTTCCAACCGCTTGCGTTTTTCTTTAATTGTTCTTTCTACAGACGAGGTTACTAAGCTGGTCATGGTTGGGAATTCATCTCTACAGAGGTATAGTATATGCTCCATGTTTTCAACGAAGTCAGGAGTAAATCTAAATACCTTCATCATTACTTTTTTGTTTTTTCTATTCATGCGTTATTTGTTCTCCTTTCAGGCACCGACAGGAAGGCTATTGCCGTCTGTTTCAATCCTGTTATCTCACCACTCAGCTATTGAGGTCGGATTAGACGCCTCGGTGCCATGATTCGTCTCCTTTATATTTATCAAGAACCTCTACAACAGAAGGGGGGAAATCTCTTTTGTCATCTCTCGCCATGTCCACACCCAACCAAAACACCGATTCCGAACTCTGTTTACCAAGAGCTAAATCCATCATCCAATAAAATGCTGTTTCGGTAAAGAAATAGACTGTTTTATCTTTTACTTCTTTCAGCCAGCCGATCAGTTCCGGGAGTTTATGATGAAGAAGAAACCATGCCACCGTTGACGCAACCAGCATTACAATAAATAAAACAAATATCGATAAGATGTATAGAATATCTGTCAACATATGACCTCGTTGTTAAAATTTGCTATGAATTTGTGTATTATTTCTACCTTCGTTTCATCATGGACTTCAACATGAATTAACTGACCATTGCGCCAATAAGAAACTTCTCGCAACAAAAATTTATCATCCAAGTATTTCAGAAATCCCAACCTACTTTCATCCACTTCTTCAAAAGTCTGACCTTTTTGCCGAATAAAATCCACTATAAAAACCGTAACTTTACCATACTCCATTCTATCCTCCTTCCTATGCATATATCTTTTTACCAATCATGACGCAGGGTGATTTAATAATTGCTGGACTCACAAAGTGAACGTATCCGCAACTTGGACATCTGGCATCAATATCAGGCGCAGGCACCCATATTTTTTTGCCTTCACGATCAATACCGCCGATGCGTTGCACGTCTGTTATTGGTTCTGCATCTAATGTGCCAGAGGCACAATTGGGACATTTGTTATTTACAGAGTTGTTCATATTAGCCTCCTTCCTATTTTTGTGTGTTGTATATATAATACTTGTACATACATACTGTCAAGTAAAAACTTCATATTGGATGAATTATTTTCCGGACACGCCTATACATGGGCTTATGTGGTTATAGCTATAAAGAAGCACCGGGCATAAAAAAGAACCCCCGCTTGTAACGGGGGCTCTACTACACTCATATTGCTCTCTTCTTATTAATATCTCATTTGTATGTCAGTTAAGTCAGGGACAGACAGGCAAAGCGATAATTTGCCTGAACGTGTTCCAGTGTCATCGGCTCTACCCTATTATATCCTGTGGCGTCCGCGCTTTTTGTATACGTTGGACGTTTAGAATTATAATTGTGATATCCGGTTGTTACATTAAATGGGTTTGGATAATTGGGAGACAGCACATATTGACCGGCCTCATTGTGAAAACCTGACCGGCACCATACATGAAGATCTGGATAGAAATAAATTCCGGGATCTGGAGTTGTCATTGGGTTATAGTTTATCGCAAAAATACCTCCAACATCGACATCTATTCCAGATGTTACCATCTCTGCCGTACTGACCGTAAGATCGCAATCGTAATCGTTTGAGGTGTTCCATACAACCAGCAACATGAATAACAATATTGCAAGTGCAAACGACATGCGTTTCATAAGTCCTCCTTTTGTTATGAGTTGTTTGTGGAGTTTTGATAGTCTTGTAAAGCACTAATATAACTATCTAATGCCATTTGTCAAGAGCTTTTTTCGGCAAATATGATTTAGCTGGCTCTACATCCCACTCATGGTTAATATTAAGGCATTTATAGGATGCTACACCCTTTTTTGATGATAATATACGAAGCATTAATCCGCCACATTTGGGACAACCTTTTTGATAACGATACATCAGACCTTTATTATTCCCCATGATTTTCCCAAGTTCCTTTCTCTGGATCGATGGTATAGTTGAGAGGGCAACGTCCACCATCTATTATAGCACATAAAGAGTCAGTTGAATTACACCACGAACGATCTCTGTTGGACAGTGTCACGTTTTTAGAAAAGAAATAATGTGGACAGTTTTGCAGCAATATGTCATATACAGAAAACCCTTTTGTGGGGTCTTGGCTCTTCTCGCGGTCATGAAGCCATTGATTGATAAGCGCATCCCATTCATGAAGACAATCATCGCAAAGGTGTGTATCTAATGGTATTCTCGTATTAATACGAACCTTGTTTATATGGTCAAACCACTTTAAACATCTATTGCATTGTTTGCCATGTTTTTTAATCATGTCTTGATGCAATACCAGCTTCCCGGTAGGGTTTCTCTTTAGAAAAACTTCTGACTTACCGTTAAACGTAACAATATCTGCTTCGTATCTATTCATACCGATTCCTCCTCTCTATTGAATGATTACCCCAAACCCGCTAATCACCAAACTAATCCCCACGCACATGACCGCAGTTGATATCATCATCAACTTGTACATGTAATAACGAAACGCGAACATATTGCCAAAAGTACCAATTGCAAGGCATAGTATACCGAATATTGCCACCCATACTGGATTTATCATATTACCTCCTCTAAGTCTTCCTTCAGCTTATTAATGATGAATACTGCTATTTCAAGGACACAGTGAAGAATAAAATAACTCACCGCCACGGGCCAAAACCATCTCGGTTCTCTCCACATCCCAATTACACTTGCCGCCATCAGTATTGCTAAAAAGGAATCAATCATTTGTTCCTCCTCTCGGTTAAGGAATGTATGCGCTTAAGATTAACCATGCAGCCAAGCATGACAGCGCGACTGTGAGCGCTACACTTACTATAAGTATTAATAATTCTTTCATTAAGAGCCATCAATGGAAATAGACAGATCAACATCATAAATTTCGTTAACCCCTGATTCGGCGTATTTACGAATAAATTTTATACTGTCGATCTTTGTGTCGGTATCTCTTTCAAACCTATTTAAAATCTTACCAATCTCCAGTTCCAAATCTGCTTTTGTCCCCTTTATTTCTCTAATGTCCATCATACCCTCCTTTTGTTCTGTCATAGACCTTTTGGTAAAGTGGTTCGAGATATACCCCTCGGTCATTTAAACCATCCATACATTTTTCCACCAACCCAAGTATTGTCTTCCGGTCATCCGCAGAATAAGTGCCTTCATCAGCAAAAAATGCCCTTATTCCGCAAAGGTAATCTAATAATTCATAGTCTTCCATCGGATAGTTTGTAATTAAGGTAAAAGTACAATCACACTCTACCGGTGGCGCATCACCCCAAACCACCTTACACGGCCCCATTTCAACACCCGGGCTTCTCGTTGGTGTTTTGGCCTTCCGCTTGAGCTCTGCCCATATCTTCACCAGTACCACTACCGCCAGCACCAGCAGCGCCGCCATTATTACACCTGCCATTACCTCATGTCCTGTCATCTGTCACTCACTCCCTTCCATCATACTCAAACGTAAGCCCTACTTCTCCTCTAACGCGGTGACCGTACTTCTTTGCATGTTTTGCCGCGAGAGCTTGTCCGTTTTTATGGGATGAAAATGTAGCTCCACAATCCCTACATTCTGCCAGACAATGTGTTACCCCTATACTTTTTTTCATCACTCCTCCTTATAGGTTAAGCTTCAGTTGTTTGCGTTCCGCATATAGACGCTTCTTTAATCCCCATATCCTTATGGCTCCAAGCCTTGCAAGTTCAAACATTTCCCGGTCACTGAATTTATAATTTCCATTATTTTTTGCTTCCCTCATTTTGACACACCAAAGATTGTCGTAGTATTTGCGTTTCTTTATTACCAATATGCCAGCACGTTCCGGTATGTGCTTAATCGACTTCTCCAGAATTACTTCGGGGAGTGCAAAGTATAAACGCCTTATTTTTCGAGAATTATGCCCGTGCTTTTTTTAAGATCAGCCTTAACATCAGCCACACTCGTCTTTATCTCAACCTCCCAAGCATACCCGGCTTTGGTTAAAACAAGTATATCACACTCATGAACACCAAGACCCCAGCTTACATTTGGCACGATGAGGTTTGCTCTGTAATTAAAATAGTCGGCTACTAATATCTCAATCTCTTTAGAAGTCATAGTGCCTCATAAGTCCATTCATAAAGTCTCCCATAATACCAGTATTTCTAATTTACAGGCTAAATCCCATTCCTTATAAGAACCTGCGGAGCTCTCCCACCCCGGAAGCATAATCATTATGTCTTGCTTTGGATTCATGCGCTTGATAAATTCAAGATCGCCAGCCAGATAATCAGCAGCGCTTTCTTTAAAATAAGCTGAATTCATGTGAGGACAGATAACAGCATAACCCTTAGACCATAATCGTTGAGCTACTTTTCTCGCACGGTAGATATTAAGCGTCAAACGTATAAACTTATAAGGTAGCCAAACCGGGTATAGATATTTATTCCACGGCTTGACAGTATACGAACCACTGATATAGGCTATCTTCATAATATGTGTGCCATTTGCTGAAGAGTAACCCCGCTGTCTAAATACTCCCTTATTGAGCGCACGCGCATTAGCATGTCACCGCGGTATCGATAATGCCTTATGGTTCTCGCGCTCAGAGAAATTCCATCTTGGCTTAACATCAATCTAAACTGTTTGCCTGACAGCCACATCAACTGTTTACCTAACAGACACATACATACCTCCTTTGTTAAAGACTCACCCACTGGTTAACTTCTCTTTTCCAATTGTCTCCTGAATCTCTGATTACTACATTTCCCAAATCAAAAACTTCGCCTATTTCTTTTCTGATGTATTGAGCATATTTATCTACAGTCATTCTTGTCCAGAAGATGAAAAGAGAATTAGGATAATCTTCAATTTTCTTCTCTAACTCTCTCATTGTGCTCCCTACAAGCATGTCTGCTCCGGGGAGGATGCCTCCGAAATCAATCACATAAATATCAAAAGGTACATTGTTAAGCTCGTCAGGCGATACATCTTTCTCGAAAGACATAGATCCCCCAAGATTGAGAATTGTTCTCATTTCATTTTCAATATTGCGATAATCATCTTCCTGAGTGTCACCAATGAAAGTTCCTATTGGATCAGTATAAGCTATAACTTTCATCATGCCCTCCTTATAGGTTAAGCTTCAGTTGACTCCGCTCTTAATCTCTCAAGTTCTTTAGAAGTCAAAATCACTCGCTATTTTTAATAATTATTGCATTAGCTGTATTAATTATTTCAATCGTTTCGTGCCGAAAGTGCTTATCGATGTATTTAATTAATGGCATACTCCCTCCTCTCGTATAATAAAAAAGGGCGCCGTAGCACCCTGTTGTAACAACAAAAACTGTTGTCGTCTCTTCGCCACTGCTACTAAGTAAACCTTATTTTAAGGTATTGTCAAGCATAAAATGAAATATTTTATCCTGTCCTTGTATTAACCTAGTCAATAAGGCAATCTGACCCATTCTATGTACTGTCCTGCTTATTGCCCTATAAACTGCCCCTGTTAGACCGCTTATTGACCATATATGGACTCTGTTGACCGTATAACGCCACTGGATGCCCTATTTTGTTAAAATGGAAGCGATATTATATGGGGATGGTACCCCATCAATAAAAAAAAGGAGATCTAACCCAAGGACCCATTGAGGGCAGGGGAGGCAACAATACCGATACATAGCAACGGAGTATATTAGTTTATTATATATAGACTTAGGTTACATAATATATCTTATGCGTAGTAATTATCAACAAGTTGTCAACATCTCTCCCCTGCCCTGAAATAACACATATTGACTTATTTAAGCAGTGATCCCATGTTGCAATTTGCAACGTTCTACTCCTGTAAATCAAGACAAGAAGCCTCTTACTACGTCTCTTCTCAACCTCTCTATTTCCCCTCTAAAAAGCCCTTAAATACCCTCAAATGATGCAATTTGCAACATCGTTGTAGTAACACCTTCACTACAAGCTCTAACCTTATGTATTCATATAACATACTGTGCTTAGTGAAATAAAAGATTATAAAACATGAAAATAAAGCTTGACATTGTATAGCTATACGTTATTTTAGTGATTATTGACGTTTGATCTTTGAAAACAACAGAATAGCAGTGACTACACAGTGTAGAGGAAATTAGACCTTGCATGTCACTGTCTGGTAATACCCTGAAAGACTCATAATAGACGAAAGTATAGTGCATAGTGTAAGACTGGCCTATCATTATACTATGTGGCAAATAGCCATACTGAAGATGTCTTATAGGAGGTAATACAATGATTCCTTACTAGCGTAGACGAAACTGCCCTTCGGGGCAGTCTGCTGGACATACCAGTACTGAAGAGTCTTATACATTATAGTAAAGGAGTACACATCATGACTTACTGGATAATTACAATTGACAAGCTTAATGATGAATTTAGTAGAAAACTACCTATTGAGAGCAATACAAACGAAAAAAGAAATCTCAACAGGCAGGCAATAAGAATAAAAGCTGGAAAGAAAGGGGGGGGTTCGTGCTGACACCTAACGAGATTCTTGCAGTCATGGCAAAAAGCAAGCTTTCTGGCCCACAAATGGCGATTTATTTATACATGCGTGGCAAATGCGGGAAAAGAGATAGCGGAAACTATCAAACCACAACAAAGTTTGAATGTCCTTACAGTTTTATCAAAGAGGATTTAGGCTATTACTCCAAAACATCATCTGGTGCAATTCGTACCCTTGAAAAGAAAGGATTTATCAAATTATTCCGGCAAGGCGGTTCAAAGAATAAAAAAAAGTGGACTTCGATTTACAATTTAAGCGATAATTGGCTTAAATAAAAACTATAGTCAAAAGGGAAGTGGTACTATAGTCAAAGGGGAAGTGTTTTTGGCCGTTTTTTAGGTCAAAAGGGGTGTTTTTAGTACAAAACTATAGTCAAAAGGGAAGGGACATAATATTACCATTTTCTTTTTTTTCTTCGGTTAAAACACACACAGATCAACTTCAGATGGGGGTGGTGGTTATGACTACTAGGCCGGAACTAAACGAAAAATTAATGAGATGTAATAAGCATTTAAAAAAGGCTCTTATAAAACGCAATATCAAATTATCAGAGCAAGCAATTATTCATGCCGAAAGCGAGGGATAAAATGCAGTATGATGTAACGGACATTAAAGATACTTGGTTTAAACGTGGGAAAGACGATCCCAAAATATACACAGAGTCATTAGTTTTTTATCGGATTAAGCAACTATTAAATAATGCCGGTTATGATGTGATTAAAAAGAATCCGAGTCTTGACGGGCACATGACAAGTATGCCGTACTATATCCGGGACCGTAAATACAAATTTTGCTTATACGACAACGAAAGTGATATAAGGTCATTGACTGAAGTATATAACACTTATAAACCGATACTGTTAACCTATCATGATTTAAAGGATTAACAATGCCAATTGAACTTACATATGGGATGTGCATGGTTGCCGGTCAAGATGCCGGTAACAAAAATATGCGAAAAAATAACCGCCTTGCTTGGAATGTAGATGACTGGAATGTAGCTGCTGATCTTGCAAATAAACTTTTACATCCCACTTTAAAGGAGGTATCATGAAAACACACAAAAGAAGTATAACTGCCCGGAGTTGCGCTAGAATTATAAACAAGAATGTAAAACACAAACAATATTTATGGGCCATTGAATTATTGACGAAAACAAGAAAACTGTGGCAGGATCATCAAAATACTTCATTATTAACTTATGATGCAAGAAAACTTGCCGGGAGGTTATAAGAATGAAAAAAGCAACTAATATCAGTATTGAAAAGATACAGATTGTTATTAATTGTAAAAATCAGACTGAATACCTTGCTTTGTATGCGTGGTTAAAAGAAAACGTTCATTCTGATTTATGGTACTGTCTTACTGGTGTAGATTTTGATTGTCCGAGAAATTATCAAATATTCTTAACTACTAATAACAATGAAGAACAAAGGGGGTTATAATCGTTGAAATAATAATAACAGTAATTATGGCTATTGTTATAGGAATAATACTTCCTTTCTTACCGAAAAATAATGGCTAGATAAAATACCCTGCCAATAATCGGCGGGGTATTTTTTTGTCTCATTCTTCATTGGCTTAATTAATAATCAAGGTGTCAATAATACGAGGGCGCAAACGGTCATATTCAAGAGTATTAAGGTATTAAGCATACGAATACACTATTGACTATGTATAATTCCTTTAAGGTGCGTATATGGCAATCCTGAGAGATTATAGTATATTTGATATATAGAACACCTATTTTTCACCTAAAATCGACAACATTATGTAAACTATGTTAATTGTGATAGTGAGATGTGCGCATTCATTATGTAAACTACGCATTATATGATAATATAATATACATTAAAAATATACTCAGGTTTTTAAAGTCTCTCTATAGGAAACAGCCTCTTCAAATGAGCCTCTTCAAATGGACAGTCCCTTTTCAAGTGAGAGCCTTTTCAAATGGGGAGTATGAAACGAATGTTACGGGGACTAATACTCAAAAACTAACTTATGTTATCTATGAGATATTGCCTCTTCAAATGAGAGCCTACCCGAATTGGTTAGGATAAGGAATAGGCTCTTCATCCAAGCGATCACACCATTGTAATTCTTCGCGCCGTCTTTTATATACGACCATCTTCAAGCGGCGCTCTTTTTTCTTCGGTATCATCCGATGTTTGCCCATCAGGAGCAATCTCCGGTTCTGGTTCTATTAACTGTTTAAGTGCATGGATCTGATTTTCAAGCCCGTCAAGCTGTTTCTGAGCATCAGCTTTTACTCTTTCCTGAAGTAAAATCAAGCCATCGATTCTTTTTTGAACGAGGGGTATTGTTAATACTGGTAATACTGGTTCTGGCTTCGGCATTTCATCCTCACTTTTTAAGTAGTTTGTAAAGAACTGCGCTGGATTCGACAGCCTCGACGATTTCTTTTCCTATATCCGCATATTCTTTCTCGGTTATAGACTTGCCACCGGGTGACTTGCTTCCTCTTGCTTTGATTACAGCACGGGGAATATCAACAATCTCTTTTATTGCTTTTTTGTACTTTTTAAATCCCGCAAACAGCAGTCCGGCTACAGCGAACGCCGTTCCGGTTACAATAGGATGAGAAAGAATGCTTACTACTGGTTCCCAATTCATGATTATCTCCTTTTATTCTACCCATCGGGCCTTGTCTGGCCGTAGGTCTAAATGAATGAAATTACTATATCGCCCTATACCACCCCAATCTTGATTATATATTATTTTATAGAGCGCGTTGAGCCTTTGTTTGAATCCTTCCCCCCATTCAGGGCGTAAGTCAGTGGCAAATATTAAATGCCACGACTTCTTTGCTCCTTCTACTTCCTCATTATGAGCTGGGCATCGATAGCCGGAGTTGATAATAATGCTCAACCCGAATTCATCTCTTGCCTCTTCAAGTAACTCCATGTGTTTAAACAGTCCCGGAATTATCTTGATGCGATCACAGCATGGACACTTGCACTCATCAAATGTAAAATGTGGTGTTATGTTCATTGGTGATTACCATTTCTAAGTTCTTCAAGACTATGGATGCGAGTATCTAACCCACTCGATCTCTCATTACAGTTGTCTTTAAATTGTACACGATCTTTTAGTTCTACAACATCCTGTTCGTTATTATCTAATCGAGCAGTAAAGCTACCTTTAAAGTAGAGAGCATTACCAACAAAGCCCATAACCATTACAAAAACCGCTATTATATTAGATACGACTACCGGTTGCATATTGCCCCCTTTTAAGTGTTATATCCATTCCATTCCGCCAAATTCATTAATAGTCAGTACGTCGCCCGAACTCGCAGCCGAAACCGACGGGAAATCCGTGATTGCCGTAGACGGATGTGTGTGGGCTTTTGGAGCGTTGTCGCCTGTTACATCCGCATCCGCATCCACACTATTCAGCTTGGTTTTGTCCGCGCCCGTCATGAAGCCAGCCGCACCAGCCGCTTTCACAGTTGCGTGAACAGCCCCACCTGCTCCAGCATGAGCATTAAACGTAACTTCTGAAGTATAATTTGTACTGTGATATGTATTGTTATGTGACTTAGGATTATTGTCACCGGTTACGTCTGCGTTCGCATAAATCCCATCCAGCTTGTCATATTGTGTGTCTGTCATAAATCCATCAGTGTCAGTAGTAGCGGCTGCATGGAGTGATCCACCAGCACGGGTGCCATGCGCTCCATCGGTCATGTTTGATGTAATATTTGCGGTGTCCGTGACATCAGCGCCTGTTTCTCCTGCCCACTTCTTGCCGCCTGTTTCCGCCACGTCGTCAGCATCCATGGCACTGATATCCACACCATCTACTGTCTTCGCTGCTAACATGGTGATATTGCCCCGGAAGGTCACGTTGCCACCAGCTGTTACCGGGCCGCCGAATGTAGCATTTCCTGCAGTGTCGACATGGAATACCAGTTCTGCAATATCACCGGTTTCGTACCCGTATACCCGCACAACATCAGCTCCGTCATTCGTGCTCTGGAAGGTAGCGACACCAGCACCTCCAGCTCCTATGATGTTAAGGCCGCCATTATATATGGAGGTCTGCAAATTACCAGTACCTACGCGGATATAACCACCCACATCATCATCCATCAGGATAACCCGTGTACCACCCGCATCGTAGAACTCAAGTGTGCCTGCCGCCCCTCCGGTAATAACTACCCGCTGGTTGGCAGCGGCGGTCTGCACGGTGAGGCCGGTAAGGCTTCCTGCTGTAACCGCACCAAGCACCGTAATCTCCAACGCATTCACATATCCAGTAGTTATCGTATTGCCTACAATGGTGGTCACACCTGCCGCGTCTTCAGCAGTCCCGATAGCTACGTTTGTACCCACCACGAGGTTGCTTACGGTTATTATGCTTGCATCGATAGTTCCGGCAGTGAGCTTACTGGCGGTCATGGTGTCAATCTTAGCATTCGTCACAGCTAATAGACCAATTTTCGCCTCAACTATAGCTGCGTCCAGTATAAACGCAGAACCTATTACCATATTGGCGCTGGAGTTCCAAACAAGCTGATGGGCGCCGCTCGCGTTCGTAGCAACTGTAAATCTATTATCAGCATGAGTATATGAATCTGATGCGGTATATGTAGTTATGTATGGGTCTGCAACCGTCCCACTGCCACTGGTGTTACCCACGTCCCAATACACATAGGTCTTGTCTGTGTTGCCAGCAGTTACTTTATAATAAGCACCGCCATATGTTAAGTAATGTTCGTTCCATGCAATGCTTCCTGCTCCCGGAGAATTATTTGACCAACTATCGCTTGACAGTATGATGGTATTGTTATAAACTTTAGTTGCGGTTACTGCAAAATCAGCTATGTCAGTAGCAACTACGCCATCGGATGTTCCTGATACACCAGCCGTTGTTCTTGGAGAATAATCAGATGCTTTGTCTGAGGTATTGATTGCTCTAACCCAATAATATCTTGTTAGATTAGAACCACCAAGCGTATCTATATAAGACAGACCTTTTACCTCTGCTACCTTTGATGCCGTTGTCACGACGTTAGTAGCCGAGCGCCATATCTCTATATGGTCGAAATCATAATCGAGAGGATTTACCCAAGATAATGCTACTGCGTTTAAATAGCCTGTTGCCGTCAGTGCTGTTGGTATTGAAGGCGTGTCTGTTTTTCCAAGAATAACTATGGATTGACGAGCAGAGGTTTCAAGTGCCTGTTTAGTTCCATCAGGCCCGACAGCCCTCACTACCACTTCATATTCGTGGTTTACTACAAAATCATGAGTCAGTGTTATTTTTTTATCTCTGATTATAATAGTGCTCATAACCAAGGCTCCTGATATAATCTACGCCACGCTGCAGGTGATGAGGTTGGTATATTACCGACATTATGAGTTATTTTTGATACAAACACATGCCATTCATTCCCAAATTTATGAAGCACAACATCATCTAAATCATATGTCCACGTCGTATCCCATTCACCCATCCAAGTGAGCTTATCATCCATTAATAGCCAATCGGGATTAGCGGCAGACAATGATCCAGATAGGTCTAATTCGCCGCCTGTTCCCACAACGAATGTTGGTACTGGTGTTAATGCTCCGGTCGGGGTGATGGACCCGGACAGGGCTACAAAATATAGTTTACCAAATACCGCATACGCCTCCACTTCGACAGTAGCTGACACTGTGCTTATCGCATCCCAAGTCGCTGCGGCTTCTGCTTCCACTTCGACAGTAGCAGATACCGGAAAGGTTATACCTGATAACACAACGGCTTCCATCTCAAGTAAAGCTATCGCCTCCCGGATAAGGTCTTTAGTTTCGGTAAACAATGCTTCAACTTCAATTAAAGCGGATGCTTCATGGAGGGCATCTAAAGTCACGCTGACCTCAGACTCAACTTCAATTAAAGCGGATGCTTCATGGAGGGCATCTAAAGTCACGCTGACCTCAGACTCAACTTCAATTAAAGCGGATGCTTCATGGAGGGCATCTAAAGTCACGCTGACCTCAGACTCAACTTCAATTAAAGCGGATGCTTCATGGAGGGCATCTAAAGTCACGCTGACCTCAGACTCAACTT
>Ga0207997_1000557_pt1 | contig 18978 bp, 27 predicted proteins | sample AntAceMetag02UKN_FD_184777 | JGI IMG/M metagenome (GOLD analysis project Ga0207997, IMG submission 184777) | Saline lake microbial communities from Ace Lake, Antarctica - Antarctic Ace Lake Metagenome 02UKN (SPAdes) (version 2) | ecosystem: Environmental > Aquatic > Non-marine Saline and... | reverse complement strand
CCTGGTGAGAATATGGCCGACTTTCCAACAACCCAACCCGCCAAAGGAAGTTTTCCGATCCGACGCGCACGGATGGCACCCCCGACTGTGGGGCCGAGTGTTCCCGCGAGTCTGGATACGGAGACAGGGGAAGGCGCGGCTGCTGCTGGCATTGCTCGTACAGGGGCGGGAATCGCACAGTGGGGGATGCAGGCACTCGCCAAGATAAAGGAAGCGTCTGACGCCGTTGAGACTTCGACGGCCATGCGGAAGTATGACGAAGCGCGGAATGAAGCTGTATTAGCTCGGGCAAAGTCTCCGGATGCAGAAACCGATGCCTTGATTGATGCCGCCTTTCGGAAGAAGGTGGAAGAAATTGACGAAGGCATTTCCAACCAGACGGTCAAGGGCAATTTCCAGAAATACCACGACCGATCCAAGTCGCAGTACATGGCGAAGACGGGGGCGATTTCTCTCAAGAGAGACATCCGCAATCTAGTAGCCGATGCAGAAGTAAACGCCCAGAGCAGCTTGGGGAAGGGCGACGTTGCCGGGGCGATAGAACAGTGGCAACGGATTGCAGACATCGGGCAAATGTCCCCGGCAGAACTCAAGCAACGATCCGAGAATGCGCCATTCCTGTCCCAGTTGGCGATAGCTACGCAAGGGCAAGAACTTGACCCTGACGCTGCGACAGAACGCATCTCGGGGCTAACGCCAGTAAACAAGATTCAGAGTGACGCCCAATACACTGCCTTGGTGCGGACAAGCCGATTGTCTTCCTTGAAGAACTCCGGTGATGCGGAACTGGCGGACGACGAGCTTGCCAATGCTAATGATCTGATGACAAGCGGCGCAGACCTCACAGACCTGAAAGTAGTTCGCGGGCTCATGCCGCACGCAACAGAGGGCAGGGTTTATGCCGTATGGCAGGGTGCTATGGAGGAAATGAGAACGGGGTTTGATTCACAGTCCAGAGAGCTTCTGGGTCGCGGAGACGTTGCGGGAGCGAAAGCGATCATCTTGCTACGGGCGAAGAAAGACCCCGAGTATTCGGACGCAGAGGCCGCAGAGCGAATCAAGGACTTGAAGGCCGAGTCTGAACTGCTACAGGCAAAACTCTTAGTTCCGACAGATATGCCCTTGGCACTGAAGAAGGCGCGGGCGGTTGTACCGAAGACCGGGCCGGGCGTGGACCTTCAGAGAAACACCGTCTCCGGAATCCTACAAGTAATGGCGCAGAACGAAGACAAACTCCGCACGCTTCGGGATGATACGGAAGAGGCGCTCCGAAGGGAAGTCGCCCAAGGTGTCCCGCAGACACAGGACGATGTATTCACGAAACTCAAATACCACACAACCAAAGAGAAGGCGCTTATCTGGAACGAAATATCAGCGAAGGCCAAGGCCATCACTAGAAACAGTGAGGCGATTACTGCCGTGAGCGCACAGCTTGTAACGGCCAAGTCTGTCAAGGCTGCGTGGGTCTATAGGCTTGCGGAGGCAAGGGCGGCGGCGGGGACGGCCCAGGCGAACTATGATGAAGTGATCGTCGAAGACCCGAAAGTCTTCGGAGGAAAGAAAGAACATGAGGCTGAAAAGAAACGCCTCTACAAGATAATGAAAGACAAGTGGGCAGAGGCCGAGGTTCCGTATGTCAAAATCTTCGGATACGAATCCGGGGCCGATGAAAAGCCGCTGTTTGCAGGGCAAAAGAAGGTGATTCACGATTTGGAGATGGAGGAAGAACGACTCAAGCAGATAGACAAAAGGCTGAAAGGCCCACCGCCGAAAACAATGCAGCCAGGCCGCACGGCGATTGATCCGAAGACGAAGAAGCGGTACATTCTCAACAAAGAGGGTAAGTGGGTGCCGATCAAGTGACAGAGATAGATACCAAGTTGCCGGAAGGCCTTGTTCTTGAGGATGAAGTTGTCCCGGAACCCTTACCGGAGGGTTTTATTCTGGAAGATGAGGTTGCTCCGGAAGCCCCGGAGGGTCTTGTTCTTGAGCCGCTTCCCGACCGGCCCCCATACAAGGATGTGTTCCTTCCGGGTCCGAGCGCTGCTGAAGCTCCTGCGCCCAAGGAGGCGACGCAGTTCCTTGATGAAGTTCAGGGGGAATATGTCATGTCCGAAGGCCTTATCGCCCACTCTCAACCGGGGAAGATGAGGCCAGAGGAAATAGCCCATGCAGTTCTGTCGCCAGACCCAGACGCCCAACGAATACTTCTCGCTTCAAGGGAAGCCACGATGCGCGGTTGGTCGTATAAGGAGATGGTGGACCATCTGTACGAGGGTGCGCGATTTGATGCAATCACGGGCGCTCTTGAGCCCGAGTCTATCTTCGGAACACCGGACAGTATCAACCGGCCAGAAACGCAGCAGAGGCTTGCAAACGCATACGTCATCGAAACGATACGGGCGGGGATTCAGTTTGGGCGCACCCCTGGAGTCAAGTCTTACGAAGGCACAAAGATGTATCTGCGACTTGTGCAGGAAGGCGAGGAAGAGCTTGCCGAGGCCTTGGTGCAAGACATTCGCATGGAAGAGCAGTTGGATGGCCTGAAGGTTCCCGTTTCAATGGATGGGTATGCTCCGGGAGATTGGCTCAGGAACATAAACATTGCCATCATGCAAGGCACATCGAGCGTGCTTGGTATTGCACATAGAGCCCTTGGCGACGATGAGTTCGCAAGGGATGCGACTCGTTATTCTAATGCCATAGAGGGGAAAGCTCCGAAGGGCCGCTTGCAGCAAGCCATACGGGGAACCATTCGCAGTGGGCCGTCGCTCCTGTCCGGGTTCATGGTTGGGGGTCCGGTCGGTGCGGGCGTTGCCATCGGAAGTGGAACCTTGCTGGAGATGAACGACGCGGTTTCCCAAGGAGAGATAGCTGGCCTGAAAGACGATGCGTTATTCTGGTATGTCATGCGGCGCGGGGGGATTGAGGCCGTTATCTCATCGGCTTTCCAGCTTGCCAGGATGGGCGGGGCGGAAGACATAATCAGCAAGGGGCTTCTAAGCGGAGCGAAAAGAGGATTCTTGCCTGTACTGAAGGGCGTTGGAAAGAGGGTAGGGCACGAACTTCTTGAAGAAAACGGCATTGAGTTTGTTAGCGCGATCAACGACAGGTGGTCTGGCACGGACCCTAACGCCCTGCGCCTCGACAACTTGGCGGAAATGCTCGCGGCGGTGACTGCGCAGACCCTATTGACGATGGGCCTTATGAGTTCTCCCGCCCTGATTGCTTCCCCGGTGTCGCGTCACGCCAGAAATGCACACATCGCGGCTATCGCAGAGAAGCATGGGATTGTTCCGAAGTCTCTCATAAAGGCGTTTGATTCAGCAGACATCAAGGCCAACGGCGCAACCGAAGGCGAAATCCTTGCCACTTGGACAAGGACAATAGAGGACTCCCTTGCGGAGCAGGGCCAACCTTCTCTTCAGGACAGCATGGCGGTGCAAGCCGCAGACGCGATGGAGACGGAATACAACCGTATTGTGCCTCCAGAAGAGACCAAAGAAACAGAAGCCGCCCCCGAAGTAGAGGGGAAGCAAGCACACGAAATGACGAAGGCTGAGTTCGATAGCAATGTGTTTTATCACGGAACGGCACGGCCCAAATACGCGAGAGAAGCGGGAAAAGTAACTCAGGGTTATTTGTCACCAGAAGCAACCGTATCGGACGCATATCGACGAGGTGGTTCTGTTTTTGTCGTCTTGAAACCGGGAAGCGACAGACCGATAGGCATGCTAAGGTCAATGGTAAACACCGAAAGTAGTCCAGGTCCGTGGAATGTTGTGTCTGAGTTAACGAGCGATGAGGCATTGGCAAACCCTCATAAGTTTGTCGTCCAGCAAGCACTCGCAGAAGGTAAGACCATCCCTGCCGAAGTCCTTGCCGAATATCCCGACCTTGCCCCTGCTCCTATAGAGGGGAAGCAAGCATCTCGCGTGCAGAAGCCAGACGCCTTCCGTCGTGCTGAAACAAGGGCTGTTGCGCGTACAAGACTGCAACCCGAGGGCCAAGTCAAATACGACCTCTACAACGACATTCTTGACGAGGCGTATCGTAGGTGGCAGGGTAAAGAACCAGATGTCGTAGACGCGAATTTTTTTGAAGAGTTGATTGGTGGCGAATTGCCGGGACCACTAAGCGTCTTCGCGGCGCATATCCATGAAGTCGCGAACACCAAGCAAGTCGAGATCACTGACCCCGCTTTGCGGGAATGGCTTTCCCAGTCAACAGCATGGGCAGATATATTGCTGGGCGAGGTTCAGCGGGAACGACAAAACTCTCTGCACCCAGACCTTCAGAAAGAAACAACTGGAGCGGAGGGGGTTGCGCGTGGCTTAGACGCAATATCAAAGATGATTTCCGGAGAAAAAACTGGCGGAAGCTTGGCTGGAGAGTTCCTTGCTTTTGAGCACTTGACGCAGGGCGCGTTAGAGGGACACGACAATGTGTTGCTTACCATTGAGCTTGCGGGTATCGCCCCTGCTCCTACAGAGGGGAAGAAGAAGACCGTCCTCCAGTTGAAGAAGGAGGCCAGGAATCTGGGTATCGACGTATCGGACATCAAAGGCAAGGGCGCAGCGGCTCTTATCGAAGCGCGGTTGACAGAGGCGGAAGCGGCGCGACCTGACGCAGAGAGAGGACGCGCGCCACTGACTGCCGAGGAAGAGTTCACGCTTCAGCAGACCGAAGCAACCTTGGAGGCCGCCGCGCCGTATGGGGTGAAGCCCAATCTTTACATCGGCAACCTGACCCAAAGAGCCAAGAACGCCATTGGTGCAGCGTTTAAGATTGCTCCCGAGAGGATTAAGGGTTTCATGGAAGGCGGAGTGTCCACGGTCCGCACCGCTATTGACCTTACTGTGGGCGAAGCACGAACTCTGCTCTATGTGATGGAATCAAATATGGACGGTCAACTGACGAATGACCGAATCCATTACTGGACACATCCCGAGATGGCACAGATGAAAGCTAACTGGGGCGATATTCGGGAACTTCGCACAGTGTTGGGTCTTCCCATCCAGAAACAGCCGTTCCGAATCATCCGAGTCGCACAGAGAACTCAGGTTCTCGTCATTGAGAATATCGGAGAGCGGGTTGCGAAAGCCGTCGAGCCTTCCAAGGCCGATCAGGTACAGGTAAGCAAACTGGACAGACTCCGGCAGGTTCTCCGAAGAGTCGCCAAGGCCGCGAAGGAAGGACACAAGCTCGGCAAGAAAGAGATGCGACAACTGTACGCCGAGGCCCAATATCTCCGCAAGCAGTTGGAACTTCGGGATAGATTGATCGGTCGCATTCAGAAACCACCCACTAAGGGTATAGATTTCTGGTATCGGGAAGCGATAACCAGTCTTCAGGATTCCATTGACTTTGAGGCGGAAGACTCCACAAAGCAGCAAGCCAAAGCCAAACTTCGAGAGATCATCGACAACAACCCCGAGAAGGCCAACGAAATCAGCGCCGACCTCATAGACACATTGGAGAAGACGGATATCGCCGATCTGGATTTCGCGTCCTTGCAGGAACTCGACGCGGAGATAGAGAGACTTCGACATTTGGGGCGGCTGAAGTCTACGGCATTGAAGAACTACCGCAAGGCTCGAATGGAGCGACAGGCCAAGAGGTTTGTTGGCACGATAGGAAAGGCCAAGAAATCTCTGATACCTATGGGTCGGAAGATTCGCAACTTCACTCGACCGTGGACATTGAGAATGCAGCGCATCTTTGACATGCTCGATGGGGGAAAGCAGTTCTTGGGAGAGATTCACGACTTTTTCTATTGGGTCACGAATCAGAATACCAATGTCGAACTCCAGAACACCGATGCCCGATTGAGAAGCATGAGGTATAAGCGGGACGCAATGGGTTTGACCCTGGGGCATCTGAATCGAAGGAGAACCATCGGAGACTTGACCCTCACTGTCGATGAAATGCTTTCGGTCTATGCCGGATGGAAGAACCCCCGTTCCCGCGCCGCCTTAAAGTATGGGGGAGTCGCGCAAAAGAGAGATGGGGCAGTGGTCTACGTCGAAGTCGCGGACCAAATAGCACAGGACATAGAAGAGGCTTTGACGGAGAACGAAAGGGCGTGGGGCGATACGATCATCGCGGAGTATGCCCAACATTGGGACCGCCATCGTAACGCTGTAATTCGTGCAGAGAACAGAGACCCTGGCAACGAGATCAACTACACCCCTGCAAGACGTGTAGATGCGAAGTACGAGAATCCCGAACAGGCTATTCTGGATGACCTGAAATTGCGTCACCCATTCTCTCAGGTAGGACCAAACAAAGCCTTTACTATCCAACGTCAAGATTTGAGCGATGAACATCAGATACCCATCGAGTTGGGTCTGACGAAGTTATGGATGCAGGAGGTTAGAACTCAGGAACATTATACCAACCATGCTTTGCACATGAAGGACATGGGCGAGTTGGTCGATCGTTCCGACTTCAAGGCTGCGGTGGTGGACAGGTTCGGTGAGCCTGCCTTGCAAGGGATAGAACACTGGCTGAAGAGTATCGCTAATCCTAGCTTCTACAAAGCGCATACTCTATTCGAGAAGGCATCCAAACTGCTACGGAAGCACGCTGCTCTTGCGTACATTGGATGGCGATACATCACCATCGCGAAACAGGTTCCCTCCATTATGATGTATTGGGCGAACACCAGCACCCTCGATATGTTCGATGCTACGCTGACGGCGTTGTTCCACCCGATCGAGAGCTATGAGAGAGCCAAGGACATTCACTATCAAATAGCCCACCAGCACATCGAGCGGGAGATTTCGGAACTTCGACAAGCGGACTCAAAGGGATACGAGAGAATAATCGGAAAGATCGGCCAAGCTGGGATGTACGGCATCATGGCGATGGACCGCACCATCAAGGTCATTGGGATCAACGCTGTGTACAATAACGCCATAGCACTCGGGCAAAGCCCCCAAGCTGCTGCAAAGAAGGCCGCAACGGTCACGCTCAACACCCAGCCTGCGGCGATGGCGAAAGACCTTGCCCAGTTGTATTCGTCCAATGAGATACTAAACTGGTTCACGATGTTCACGAATCAGTTGAATCAGTTGTACAATATCGCGACCTACGACCTCCCAACGGCTATGAGGAACCGGCATTATTTGGCTGCGGGAAGGTCCGTCATCGCCCTCTCCACGATGGCGACTCTGATCTGGATGCTCACGAATCGAGACGTCCCCGACGAACCCGAAGACATCGCAGAGGCCATAGGTGAACAGGCCGTCAACTCCCTCCCGTTCTTTGGTAGATACGTCACAGCAGCCCTGAAAGGACATACACCCGAGGCTCCCGCCCCGTTCCAAGCCGTTGCCGGTACAGTCAAGGCGGGGGTCGCACTTATCAAGGGCGACTCCACGAAGGCCCTAGAGACGATCCTGGAGCCCCTTGCTGTGACCGCAGGGCTTCCTCTTGCCCCGCTGGAAGCGGCTGTGGGTTTGATCGAGGAAGACTGATGGACGAAATCACTGACAACGACCTCCGAAGTCTATTGAGAGACAGCCTATCTCAAGCGTTGGACTTCGCGAACAGACTCCCCATAACCCCCAATGTCGCATCGGCGACACTCCATATCGAACACGCAATATCAGAGATGAAGAAGGAGATGGAATATGGCTAAGGACTTCTTGGACCGAATCTTGAGCCGCAAGTTCCTTGTGACTATTGGCGTTATTCTAGGTATCTTCTTCACCGGCAAGGAGGCAGAAGTCGCTACTTTGATGGAGCGAATTGCCGATTTGGTTGCTGCTGGAGCGGTGGTGATTGGTTATGAGTTCGCCAATGTCGCGGATAAGAAGAAGAAATAGAACCGGACACCTTTGCCAGCGTATAATGCTGGCATGAAGGCGACCCCCAAGACATCTACCCCCCCGAACGAGCAGGCGCATTCCCTAACGGGTTGCCTTCAACCCTGCTCGATTCGGGGTTTTTTGTCATTCGTGTAATGGCAGAAGGGATGGTTGTCATGGCTAAGAAGTTGACACAAGAACGTATCGAAATCCCCCCGATGAACATTCGGAACATCACGATTCGCCTAGAGGGGGACTCTCCGCTTATCTGCCACGCATGGTCGAAAAAGGCCAAGACGCAGATGCTAGAGAAGCAGATGAAGAAGGCGAAGCAGGCCAAGGAAGCCAAAGACCCCGTGAAGAATTACGCGGACTCGCTCTATTGGCTGTCCAAGAAGCCCGCAAAGCCGACGCCCGCCCTTGTTCAGAAGGGGCGATTTGGCTTCCCGACCATCGCCTTCAAGGCCGCTGCTGTCAATGCCTGCTCCCATGTTGACGGCGTGACGAAGGTGCTGGCGCGAGGGGCGTTCCATATCGACGGGGAGCTTATCGAGATCGACGGAATCCCGACCATGCGTGAGGATATGGTTCGGATTGGTATGGGGACCGCAGACATTCGCTATCGCGGTGAGTTCAAGACATGGAACGTAGACTTGCCCATCAGGTATAACGCCAACGTCCTCTCCGCAGAGCAGATTGTGAATCTGTTTGAGACGGCTGGCTTCGGCATTGGGATTGGTGAATGGCGACCCCAGAGAAACGGCCAGAATGGACGCTTCCATGTGTCCAGAAAGGACAAGTAGGATGGTATATCAATTCAGAGAAGGCGCACGGATGCACGGAGACCCACAGAAGGTCGGAGAAGAGATCGACTCTATCCGAGCAAAGCACGGCGGGTCAGTCCTTCCCGTCCAGATTGTCGCAAAGGCTAAGAGTCCAAGCAGTATCCTCCACGGATATTTCGAGTGGGACGATACAGAGGCTTCGCGGAAGTTCAGAGAAGATCAAGCGAGAGCCCTGCTGCGGTCAATCGTGGTATGCTCTGAATCCGAGGACTTTCCTCCTACACGGGCCTTTGTCGTCGTTGTCGAGGAAGAGGCGTCCTATCATCACATTACGGACGTTGTGGAGAATGACGAGCATCTGGAGCAAGTCTTGAATCGTGCCAAGCGTGCTGTCAAGGCGTGGCGGCTTCGGTATAAGAACCTCCAGCATTTCTCCGAGTTGTTCCGCCTGATAGATGCAATCTAGGCAGGCAAGTCGGGGCAAGTCCCGGTCTTGCGAGGCATGGCAGGCGAGGCTTGGTACGCCGGGGCTAGGTGTGTCGTGGTGAGGCTAGGCAGGCAAGGACAGGCTAGTTTTGGTCAGTCCTGGTACGGCGAGGCGAGGCAGGCACGGCGAGTTGTGGCTGGTTGTGGTCAGTCAAGGATAGGCATGGCAGGCTAGGTTCCGCAAGGCCAGGTCGGGTCGGGCGAGCCGAGGCGCGGTCAGGTCCGGCATGGCGAGGCAGGCAAGGATGATTATTTTCCCCTTGACTCTCCGAACATAGCACTTGCTTAATTCGGGCAAGCAACCGATAATGCCTGTAGTAAGAAGTCTGCGGGCATGTACCCGTACTGAGCTTGGAGAAGGGCGCGGCATTGGCGAGTCGCGCCCTTTCTCTTGCGCTCATAGTTAGCCGCTATCTTAAACCAAGACATTCCGGATAACAATTCGGCCCTGAGCCCGGACCTCCGGGTGGTGGCATGTATTCGATGGGCTCAAACGGCGCCAATGCTATGTCCGCATCAACAAAGGGTTTAAGGTTGCGTGCGGACAGATAAACCGGCAAGTTGGCGCCACCCCCATTGGCGCTATGATAAAGGCCGGTATAGGCCATTATTGAGTCAAAAAGGGTGTCGACAGGATTTTCGGGTCACATGGTCGTGTTTATTTTCCCCTTGACTATCCGTGCTGCTGTGCTATACTTCAGGTGATATGAGAGTCTCCGCGATTACAACGCGATCGAACCTTGACGGCCCGGAACCATGCTTCTTCGCGGAGGCTCTTCCGGGTCGTCTTTTTTATGGTGCTGGGCGGCGTGGCGATATGACACGCGAATCGAGGCATGGAGAACCGGGCCGGTGTCCGTCTAACGGCAAAATCGTGCCGAAGTCGGTAGTGCTGCGGTTAGGTGCTGGAGGATTTCCAGCAGCGCCAATCCGGGTAGCCGCAGGAAACTGCGGAGGAAGTAAAACGAGGCGTCGGTACACGCCTATCCATGCTGTAGTCGGGGCAGGACCGGCCCCAGCACCATCTTTACGAACAACGACTTCGCAAGAAGTCCGTCTTTCATGCGCTTGGCCTGTGCAGATAAGGCACGGCGGGCGACTGACCAAGAACCAAATGCCTCTCACGACCGGCTCGGCGGCAGCCTCCCGGAAGTCATGCAACAGTTCCTTGGTGTCGTCCGTGTCGCGTGACTCTAGGGCATGGCGACAAACTCCCCAACGGAGTCCCAGCGCACCTTACGCGGCGTGTAGCTCAGTAGGTAGAGCGTCTGGACCCTACGGGGACCGGATGTGTCGTCGGTTCGATTCCGGCCCGCCGCTTTTACTTTCCAAGCCACTGTGGGCATTCCGTCATGCTGCCGAGGCTCTCGACGGGCTTCAAGCGTATCCTTGGCACCATTTACTCACTACGCAGCAGGCCGCGTTTGGGCGGCATAGCATGGTGAACACGCCCCAAGCAACCCCTCGCATGAGGGGAAATAAGCCTTGGGCCATGCAGTTAAGACGTTCGGGTTCAACCCCCGACTGCTGCGCTTTACTCACTACGCGGGAAACCGCAGACATATCTTCCGCAGGGTACACGATAACATCGTCCCCGGCTAATCAAGCGAAAGACAGTCACAGAGACTATGTACCCAGACGAGTGACAACCCCGAACTGGGATAATGGGGCTCTGTCTACGGCCAGCTCGACCATCTCTGTGGGCTAGACAGCGGAAGAAACGACAGCACAGCAACCCAGTAGTAGGGCCGGTGCGCAGAAAGGAAAGAATGTATCAGTGGAGAAAAGGCATAGCGTCGTGGACGTGCGGCAATAGGCTCTATCTCTCTGTGCCGTTCACCTGGCTGCTGGAAGAGGCGCAGGCGACGGCGGATGCTCACAAAGGCCCGGTTGTGTGTGGGGGGCCAGCAATCAAGCTCATGGGGCCGCTCTCTGGGGCAAAAGCTCACGACACCGCGGACTTCGACGTTCTCTCCATGCACAATCCCTGTGCAACCTTCACGACAAGGGGATGCCCGAACAAATGCGCGTTCTGTGCTGTACCGAAGATCGAGGGCGCGTTTGTTGAACTAGAGACGTGGAAGCACGCGCCGGTACTCTGCGACAACAACCTTCTCGAATGCTCTCGTTCTCATTTCAGCAAGGTCATTGAATCCCTCAAGCCCTTTCCCGCCTGCGACTTCAACCAAGGGCTCGATGCAAGGCGGTTCACTCAATGGCACGCAGAGACGATCGCCCATCTTCGACATCCCAAGGTGCGTTTCGCCTTTGACCACGCAAACGAGGAATCCGTCGTGGCGAACGCAGTCGAGACGGCGCGCAAGGCTGGGTTGCGGGATTTCGGAATCTATGTCCTGTTCGGATTCAAGGACACCTTGGAGGACGCGTTGTATCGGCTGGAAAAGGTTAGGGAATGGGGGATTCTGCCAAACGCGATGAGGTATCAGCCGCTTGACGCAATGAAGAAGAATGCCTATGTAGAGGCGGGCTGGGAGGAACGCGACCTACAGAGGGTTCACCGCTACTACAACAAACTTAATTGGCTGGGGCATATCCCGTTTGATGAATACGACATTCCAGACGAGCCCCTATTCTGCGCTAGGCACGGTGTAGACGTTTAGAAAAGAAAGGAAAGAGACATGAGCGGGGAAAGTAAATAATGGACATCCTTGCTGAAAAACCTGACGAAGTAAAGCCCGGAGACTGCTGGCAAGAACTCGACGATTCGGTTGAAGGGTATGAGGGGTATCGCATTATGCTTGAGGCTGCCGATGGCCCTGTCTGTTTATACGGATGCTACATGGGCGAGAAGGACGGCTTTATCGGTGGCCTCTCCCAGATAACCCCGGCGATGATGGCCAAGAAAAATAAAGAAAGTCGCAAACTGGACACCTACACGAACCGAAGATAAGAGTGACATGAAAGCCATTGCTCCCAACTTGGTCCCTTCCCCCTGGCGGACGATTTCTACCTTGAGCAGTGGCTTCGTCCGTCGCAGCGCGGGTCTCCCCTGGCCTGCGCTTAAGCCCGTCCCCTGGAGGTCTCCCCCTACCTCTGGGGGCGGGTGTTCTTATGGGAGACTGACATGATTATCACCACGTCCATTGTGATTCATCTCGTATTGTTTTGTGTGTGCCTTGGGCTGACGGGCTTTACTGTTGGCCTGAAAGTAGCCTGCAAGGACGTGTCGTGGGCGTGTCCCATCGTATGTCTGGCCAGCACGGTCGTCTGCGCGTGTTGCCTCTTACTGATAGCAGGAGACAGCCATGAATAACGTGCTTCCATGTTGGGTAGTCCAACGCAAGAGCAAGACAGGCAAGAATCGTCAGTGGAAGATCATCAGGGCGGAGACTTCTCGCAGGAAGGCGCGGATTTGGCGCAACGACACGAAATTATGGTATTTGGAGTCACGCAACTTCCGATACCGAGTCCGCAAGGCAAAGATCGTAGTGGAGAACTGACATGAATGACGGTGGACCAGCGTTCCCAAACCAAAATCAACTAGGAAACCCCGAAGGCATGCCCTTACGAGACTTCTTCGCAGCAGCGGCGATATGTGGCTTATGCGCAGACAAAAGGTCAACGGACTCCGCAGTCAGGGTTGTGGGTAAAGAGGGAACGGCGTGTGAGGATCTGCTTGCGAGAATCGCTTATGCACGAGCCGACGCCATGCTGAGGGAGCGCGATAATGCCTGACCTGACGCCCATCCAGAAGGCACACGCCGCCAGACGTGCTGCACAAGGGAAATCGGCAGAAGAATTGATTTCTAAGGCACTTCGAGACCTTATAGGTACCACGGCAGGGGTGCGAATCATCTGTCGTGTAGATGAAATGCCCGTAAGTTCCCGTGCTGCATACATTAAGGCGCTTCGTGGGGTCTCTCCGACGACAGGAATCAAAGCGCATTGCATGGAGTGTATGGGATGGATTCGTTTGGAAGTAAAACGATGCTCCTCTCCCGAATGCGCTCTCTACCCATACAGACCGTTTCAGGATTGAAAGGATATGAAATGAGCATCAAAAGCTGGAAGCAAGAATTCTACCCCATTACCGCGGAGCAAGCGGCCAGAAAAGGCGACTTGGCGGCAATCGACCATGCGTACCTGAAATTCAGGGGGACGTTTCCGAGCAACTTGAAGAGGCATGGATGCGAGAAATGGAAATGCAGGGTGCTGTTTGACGACCTTGAGTTCTGCTTCGGCCACACGACGTGCGCTTTGTGCGTCAGGAACACCGGCCCGGCCTTTGACATGCCGGATTGTTATCGGTGTCCGCTTTTCGTCTCGGGCGGCATCGAGTGTTCGCAGGACGAGTCAGCATACCGGGAGTGGGAAGAAAGCAACGACCCGCGCCCCATGCTCAAGGCTCTCCGCGCCGCAAGGAAGCTGGTGCTGAAATGACCCGATTATCTGAAATCAAAGCACGCGCGAAGGCAGCGACAGAAGGGCCGTGGGAATGGGCAGAGGGAACCCCAAGCATCATTCGTAAATGGAACGGTCTTCGGTGCATCATCGCGCAGGTAAAGTCTATGTGGCTTGAGTGGCACGAAAACCACGGGAAAGCCAGCGAAGAGGCCGGGCATAACGCGGACTTCATCGCCAACTCCCGCAGTGACATAGACTGGCTGGTGGAGAGGGTGGAGAAACTTCCCACGACCGCCGATGGCGTAGTTTGTGTTGGTGGCGAGATCGTGTGGCTCGGGGAGGACCATCGCGTCGAGATGTTCATCGTTGTCCATCTTGCTTGCAGCGACCCCGTGAACGGAACGCCGGGAAGCAATTGGGCCGCCTTGCACGTCTATCCTGACGGGCGGGTTAATGGTGCGTATTCGGCAGAGGTCGAATGCTGCCACTCCACAGAAGAGGCCGCCCTCGAAGCTGCCCGGAAGGGACTAGACACATGATAACGATGGACGCAATCACAGAAGCGTATTGGTCCGAGGTTCTACAGCGGCTTGGGCTGAACGTACATCCCAAAAGGCTTACGGAACATGACCAGAAGTTGCAATTCTTCCTTCTGAACGCGCTATCCGCCGATCCAATGTTTCTCCCAAGAGAACAGCTTGCATGGGAAGAATGGTTCAACTGGCACGACCAGTACGAGACCGAGGAGACGCCATGAAGCGCTCCGACGAAATGGACATCACGATCCGGGTAGCCGTGGACTCGGACTACATCCCTGGAACTCCTGCTTCGGCTGACGGCGTAGACCCGCCGGTAGACGCAGAGGTAGACCTTCAGCGAGTAGAGTGGATACACATGCCCGGAGTAGACATTCGGAGGGTGATAACGCGGGAGCAATTCGAGAACATTCAGAACCAGATCGAAGACGCAGTGGAGATGGGACGATGAGCGATACAAAGGTTGTTACGGCCGCGCGGGGTGTCGATTATGGCACCACAGCAACTCTGACGACGATTGTTTGTGGAGAATGTGGTGGAATTTACGCAATCACGGCAAGATACCGTGCAGAAAAGCAGGAAGCTGGTGGAACCTGGAACTGTCCCTATTGTCGTAGTGGATGGGGGTATGCCAACAACAACGAGAATGCGCGATTGAAGGCACGAATATCAAATCTTGAAGGAAGCAGGAGCTTCTGGGTGGATCAGGCAAAAGATCACGAAGATCGCGCCGACACAGAAGCTCGGCGGGCACGCGCATACAAAGGTCATCTAGGAAGAACAAGGAAACGTATTGGTTCAGGAACGTGCCCTTGCTGCAATCGACACTTCCAAAACCTTGGGCGACACATGAAGGGGCAGCATCCAGAGTACGGCAAGGAAACGACATGACCAAATCAGCCAAAGCAAAGAGCCGAGACGATAGCTACAGGGACAGGATGCCGAAGAAGTGCTGCGGGAATTGTGAATACTGGGGGTGGAATCAGGGCGACGTTTGCCTCTTGGATAAGGCGGATTTCTGTATTACGCGATGCGGCATCTGTGACGAACACGAGAAGGAGAAGGTAACATGAAGACATTTTGGCAAATTCTCATTCTGTCGCAGATAATCCTTGGCCTTTTCGTTGGGCTCTGGCGAGACTTCAACGGACGGGCGGCGAGCGGGCCTACCGGATTTGCCGGCGGCGTTGCCAGCATCGTAATCACCGTCTTGCTCATGCTGCTCTATTGGGCGGCTGGCGCGTTCACGGAATTGTTCTAACAAGGAGAGGCCATGAAGACCTCTGACATAGTAATCGCCGCTTCTTTTGTAGCGTTCGCGATCATCATTCTGCTTTTGGTGCAAGTGGCGAGCGGAGACGGCATCGAATACAGGATTATGCGCGTTACGGCGTACTGTTCTTGCGAAATCTGCTGCGGAGAATACAGTGATGGAGTCACAGCGTCGGGCCACGTCATCCAAGAAGGGGACAGGTTTGTTGCTGCACCCCGTAGTATACCCCTTAAAACCTGGGTTCGCATTCCGGGCTACAACGCCAACGAGCCGGTGCGTGTTGAAGATCGGGGCGGAGCTATCACCGGAGACAGGATCGACCTGTACATGGATACGCATCAGGAGGCCCTAGCGTTTGGTGTTCAGTATATTCGCGTGGAAATATGCCGATGACAGCCGGATAAGACGCTTGCGCGACGGCGAAGCATCGGCCTAACAGAGTAAAGGAGACGCGATGAAGCATGTACTACGCAACGAGAACGAGACGGAGCCCGTTGTCGAGTGGTGGTTGGAAAAAGAAAGTAACTCGGTGCTGGTGCGATGTAAGCGGACAGACAACGCTGTTGGCTTTCGCGTTTTGCATCTTGGAACGAGTGGCATTGAGCGCGTTTCTGGCATGGCAGGCAATAACTGCGGCCTTCCCGTCGAACAGGGCGTGGTCAGGCTGGCGGAGCCGCCCCCGAGTTTCAGCGGCTGCTCCGCACGTTGGGCCGTGCTTGACAAGTGAACAAGGGCAGGACAAGGCAAGGCGGGTTATTCCCAGTTCCTTGTCGGCGGAGTGGAATGGAGTCCCTCCGCTTCCTGCCTTATAAGCGGGTGCTTGTGTGGGCGAGGGTCCGACTACCCCCCGTTCAGGCAGTTCGATGCTGCCCACCCGCATTGAACTACTAAATTAGTATCTTTTAGTAAGTTGCTAGTAATTGAAGGAGATGGATATGACAACTTGGGAAGACGCGGTAAAGTTTCTGCACAAACAGCGATGCGCGGGCGGAGCATTCGATCTTTTGTGGACGCCTTGCGAAAGGGGCAGGGAGGCGTGGCGTAAGCGAGACGACGAAATAACCACCAGAATATATTCGCGGAATCGCGACGAAATGCGCGCCCTCCGCACCAACGACCTTCGCTATGCACGTCAACTGGATAAGGGAGAATGACATGGACTGGAAGAAAGACCCAGATCAGGCATTGAAAGTCGCAGACATCATTCGAGAGATTGTTGACGAGTACCGCAGCGACGTACATGGTCAGACGGTGGATTTGGTGTGCGGCTGGTTTGAGGACTACGCCGACCGCCTCTCTCCCGTAGAGACGTACCCGAAGTACATGGTGTATGTCGATAATTACGGTACGGATGTCGCGTATATCAGATATGATGGTCTGGTTGGCGGGGAGGCGTTCCGGGTGGACGGGGCAGTCTTGGCGTGGTGTTCCATTGGTGTTAGAGAGGTGTGCTATGAGAGGGACAGGAACGATCCGGGCCTGCGACTTGCCACCGAAGCCGAGGCCAAAGCGCACCTCGAACCCGAACCCCCTAAAGGCAAGAAGCTGACGGGGGAGTTCCGGGTGCCTACTGACGTGGAGTGGTGGGTGTCCCCTTCCGGGGTTGGCGCCGTCCCGAGCGAGAAAGTTTGTTGCGCCAGAGGCATTACCCCTGACGAAAACTTCAACGGCGGAAAACGCTGGATTCTCGAAGACGACGACACCTGTCCGACCTGTCACGGAAAGGGAACGGTATGAGTACGTCAGAACGCGAACAACGACTTCAACACGAAGACAAACAAGCAAGGGAGAGCTACGATGACGCAGCCAGAAACGCCAGATATATTCCAAAAGGCTTTAGAGGAATCACTTGCGGAAGTGCCGGAGAGGCGCGAAGAGAGCTTGGCGGATTGGCTTTGCAAGAACCTTCTGGACCTTGATGCGAAAAAGGCCGGAGTCGTTGCGGACAGAGACACAAGGGAAACCGCCATTCACGCCGCCGCCGAAGCTGAACTATCTGCCATTGACCGTAGAGTAAAGGCTATATGGTGGAAGCACGGGAAAGAGACAAGGGCTTCTGTATGGATGGAGCTGGAAGGCAAGAAGCAGAGATACGTCCAAACCCCTTACGGAAGGCTTCAGTTCAGGAAACAACCGGCCAAGGACAAGATCATCATCGACGACGAAGAGGTTGCTATCGAAGCCGCGTTGAAGTATTGCCCCGAGGCCGTGTCCACGAAAAACAAGCTGTTGGTTTCTGTGTTGGGCGAGTTCGCGCTCCCTGGAACGCACTTGTCTCACGAACCAGAATCCACCACGTTTTCATACGAAGCCAACAAGGCCACTGCCCCCAAGGAGACTGACGATGACGCTTCCAGAGACAAAGCAAGATCGTAGTTGGACCCTTTCGCAGTACGAGTGTGAGGTCTGCGGGAAAGAGTGTTTTGCCAAAACCACATGGCTAGATGGGTCACATTATTTATGTCGCACACACGCACAACTCCTCCACTCGGCGGCGAGGCCGCACCATGAACTTCGTCGGGCTTGGGTTGTGGCGCAATCGGTCCGGGAGGCGTCCATTCGGGCGGGGGATATAGAGGCTACCGAGACATGGGCGCGATCCGTCTACGACATAACCGAAAAAGCAGAAAGCATCATGGCCGCTCTCATCGCAGATATGAAGGAGAATGACGATGCCAGAGAAGACTGACATTTACACAGCGATGGCGGCGATTCTCTCAGAAGTAGGAACAATCGCCAAGACGGGCAAGAACACGATGCAGAACTATAACTTTCGTGGAATCGAACAGGTCTGCGAGAGGATTCAGGAGTTGTTTGCCAAGTACGGCGTGTTCGCGGTGCCGGAGGTCTTGGACTACGAGCGGGAGATCGTTGACCGACACAAGTATGACAAAGAAACAAAACAATGGAACGTCGTTGGAAAGATGTATACAACCACATCCCGCATCAAGTACACCTTCTACGCCCCGGACGGGAGTAGCGTGTCGGCGGTGACGATGGGCGAAGGGGCCGATTTCTCCGACAAGGCATCAAACAAGGCAATGAGCGCGGCGATGAAGTATGCCCTTGTGCAGACTTTCTGCATTTCTGAAGGCCAAGAAGAGAGCGACACCGACACACCGACGCCGAAAGGCAAAGAAGACTTTTTCTAGGAGAACATCATGGCGTATGAACATCAAGAGCTACAATTCACACTGTTCAAGAATGCAGACGCGACAGGGAACCAGCCCCAGTTCACGGGCGGGATCAAGATTAATGGTATCGAATACGAGCTTGCTGGCTGGCCGAAGCAGGACAAGAACGGCAAGACGTTTATCGCTGGAAAGGGGCAGCTTCCCAGACAGGCACAAGAAGCCCCCCCGCAAGCCCCACCGGAACAAGATGAAGACGGAAACATCTTCTAGGGAGAACACCGATGAATGAGCAGGAAGTCAACAACCTGATCGCGGATGCGTTTGAGAAGGTCTGTGAGATTATGGGGCTCTCGTCGGCCATACACCCACACTTTCACGACGCACTATTCAGTGCTGCACAGCAAATCCGCCAGGCCATCGACATGATGCCCAAGGGCGATGCACAGGAGATCAAGGAGGGTGACACGCAGCCGCGAAGAACAGACGGCGGACATGGCGGCAATTTTGCAGAGCCCTGGGAGGACACCCCCATGAACGAAAGCAACGACATCATCGACAAGGCGTACACTCGAATCATGCAGGGCC
>Ga0207997_1000556_pt1 | contig 18983 bp, 23 predicted proteins | sample AntAceMetag02UKN_FD_184777 | JGI IMG/M metagenome (GOLD analysis project Ga0207997, IMG submission 184777) | Saline lake microbial communities from Ace Lake, Antarctica - Antarctic Ace Lake Metagenome 02UKN (SPAdes) (version 2) | ecosystem: Environmental > Aquatic > Non-marine Saline and... | reverse complement strand
ATAAGCATCGAATATCAGTTCTCTGTTTTCATCAGTTATCTGAATCATATCGTCGTCGTCTTCTGGTGCAGAAGACTTAGAGTCTTCGCACAACTTCGGTTTTGAAGTTCGTGTCTTTTTCATTTCTTCTTCTCAATGGTCTTTATCATGGCTTTGAGTCTATAAATATCCTCATGCAACTCATTCCATTGTTCTGCATTCTTCCTGCGTAGGCTGTTTATTTCTTCGAGTTGCGAAGCGTTTTCGGCTTTGAGTTCTGCAATCTGTTGCCATAATGGATTTAATGGGTCTAACTGTCTATCTTCAATTAGCTCCTTATTGTCGGCTTTGAGTTCTTTAATCTCCTTATTCTGTTTTATGATATGATTATCCCACTCTTCATCCTCTTCTTCTTTCTTTTCCAGTTGAGCTTTGAGTTTATCTATTTCATCATTCTTATGCTGTTTGTCTATCCGTAAGTCCTTACAAGTTTTACAAGTCATTTCTTTTTCTCCTTTAAATGCTCCTTAAACTCAGCCTCAGCTTCTTGCGGACTCCATCCTCCACATTCTTCTCCACAAGAACAGATGATTTTATAAAGCCAAAAGTCTCCAAGCATATCTTCTTTGGTCCTTGATATTTCTTCGTGTTTCATTTTTTCTCACGTTTTTTCATTTCTGCAAGCAATTCTGCCATAGGAACCTTAGTTCCAAGTTTGTTCCTTGCGACATCCTCAGAATAGATTTTCGCATTAAATATTTTATTCTTCTTTTTCTGCTCAACACAGAAGTCGTAGAACTCTGATTTTCTCTTAGCGAAAGATTCTGTAAGTTCAGTAGTCTCTTTTCTAATCGCATTAAAATCTACATCCTTAATAAACGTATCTACTGTAGGAATATCAAGAGCCTTTGATAATATTTCACACACTACTGACGAAATATCCCTCCCTGTTAGAGTTGATATGTCAAATATTTTTGAATACATCTCAGCAGGGAAAGATATACTTGCATTCCGTCTATCAAGTGGTATCCTAGACATCTTTCATTCTTATTCTTCGTTTTTAATTGCACAAAACTCTATCGAAGCAAATGGGATTCTGAATATATCTACGTATTTAGAATTGCTTAATATAAGTGTTTGACCACATATGTCCGTAATTGACTCATCACATCCCCTATATGCTCCTTCATATATTTCTTCCATTAGCTCATGCATTGTTTTCCCCCGCAATACTGTCATTTCTTTAAGAAAACCCTCCAAAAACGTCAATACACTTCCACTTTTTAAACCAATAATTAGTTTCCTCTCCTTTAATTCCTCGTCGTTGTTTTTCATTCTTCGTTTTCTTCAACCCACTTTGTTATGACCTTTTCAAGTTTCTTATAACAGCCAGCACATAGCTCTTCAAATTCCCAGAACCTTTTCTCATCAGCTTTAAGTTTTCCACCCTTTAGCTTTCTCCAATCCATAGAAAAACTACCATGAGAAAGCTGGTTTATATCAAAAAATCCCCCACCCTCACCAATAAACTTTTCACATAGGTCGCAATATGTCTTTTTCATTTTTATTCACCAGCTTGAATAAGATTCGTGGACTGTCTCAAATCCATCATGCTCATCCCACTCTAAATCTATATTATCAGGAACTTCCACTATTTTCAACTCAGCGAAAAATCCATCAGCAAAAACCCCCATAGTCTCAACTACTTCAATAAGGTCCTTATCAGCTCTAAGAAGATAGGTTCCATTTATAGAATATATATATTTTTTATCACTTAATATACCATATTGATTACCCCACATATCCATAAATTTGGAACATTCTTTCGAAAAGGCTTCCCTCCAACGCTCACCATATTCATCAATAGGTATCTTCTCTACACATTTTGCCTTTCTTTTGATAAGCTCATAAAGAGCCTCTTTAGAAACTCCAAATCCCCCAAAACACTTATTTATTACAAGTTTCATCTTTTCCCTTTATGGTGTCCAGGGCAGGAGTCAAACCTACGTCGCCCGGTTTTCAGCCGAGAGCGTTGTCGTTAAGCTACCTAGACAAACCCTAAATCCATATATATTACTGTTAGTCCTATATAAACGCATACTTATCAGTCATCAAAAATCGCCTTTAAGTTAGAGTTCATAAAGGAAAAGGTTAATTCGATTTTGTGATTCAAAAAATCGAATAATAGTGTATTTAAGATTGGTTTAAGGTGTCTTGTTGTGGGTTTTTGAAAAAGTTAGGCAAAAGAAACTATGCGAATGAATAGGGGAAATGAGCTTTTCCTGCAACAAGGGGCTTTAATTAGGAATCTAAAAAAAGTTTTAAGAAGTTCTCAGGGAAAAGGTATGGGTGGGTAGAAAAGTCCATATTATATTATACTACGCTTAATAAAGCTTATTAAAGCTTAATATACTTTAAAAAGCTTTAATATAATATATTAAAGTATAAAATGTTTTTATATGCTTTAATATCGTATTATAACGTATTTTAAACTTTTACTTACTTACTACTTACTTACTATTTACTACATACTACTACTACTACCTAACTTTTCTCTAATACAGGAACTTAACACGTGTTAACTTCAACAAAACAAACAACAAGCTCTTGAAAATACCTCACTTCCTCTATTCTCTTAGACTTAGACTTTCCTTAAACCATTAGACTATTGGACTATTCCATCCTCTACTCATACCCATCTCTTTCTTGAGATTATAAAACGTAGCTCTCGATTTACCTGTAAGTTCACACCATTCTTTACACGCTTCTTTGACCTTAAGATAATCATCTATAAGCTTCTTTAGAAGTTGTTTCTCTTCATCAGGCTTTAGTAGTGAGTCCAGTTCTTTTTTATAATCCCTATTATGAACCTTTGCATAAGCATAACACCCATACCCCTTAATTAGAGTCCTAAGATTTAACTCCCCAGTAGCCTCATCTGAATTCTCTATAATATAATCCCCAACCATATCACATTCTTCTTTACTTAGATTATATTCATTAGTTCCTGTCTTAGCTATTCCTTTTATTATGCTCTTTATATCTTTGATTGAAAAGTCAAGATAATCATATAAAGCTCTTGACTTAAGGGCGTTAAGTTCCTCAGTCTTCCTGAATTTGTTCACGCAGAATATTACCCTACCCGTAAATTCAAAAGTTGATGGAATAGTAAGCTTGTCGCTTGTTGAATGATAACTCACTTGTCTAACCTTAGTAGCAGACCAAAGAGCAGATTTTAGGATATTCACCCCAACACTATTTCCTAATATTCCCTCAAAATCATCAAGAACCAGAACCTTTCCATTATTCTCATAAAGTAAATGGTAAAAAGATAAAGGCGTAGAATAAGAACTGAAAACTGTATAATCAACCTCTTTTTCAGCGAGAGTCCTAAGAACCTCATACGTTTTTCCTAATCCTCCCTTTCCCTCTACAATATAGGCATTGGCGTATCCTTCTGCAACCTTTAGGACGTTATTTTTTAGAATCTCAAAGTATTTGCTCTCAGAGCCTCCTGAAAGAGTTTTAACACTTTCCTTAAACTTAGCATCCTCGAAGTTTTCAATCTCTCTTATCTGCTCCTTAGCGGCTTCAGCATACTCCTCCTCACGGGGTTCTTCGCAATAATGATATTTTTCCATCATTGCCCGTTTATTTTCCGAATAATCTAATTTTCCATCAACTTCAGCGTCAAAGTCTATTTGTTGGATGTCCGATACATTAACATTATCTTGTTCGACCCACTTCGCAAAGAGTCCTCTAAGGTAGAATACTTGTCTGCTTTTATCCATTGTAAATATTAAATACTAAATTAGTATATAATAGTAGTTAATTAGTAGTTATTCATCATAACCCTCAACAATACTTTTACATAACCCTAATAACTTCTTTCTATATTCTTCTTCACTATCAGAATCGCTAATATCCTCTTCCCAATTATCATAACAATCCCCTAAATCCTTATAGGTATTTTCAAACCTACAATAGCTCATATTACTCATTTTTAATCTCTCCATGCTCTTCAGCTCTTAGACGTTCTTCGAAATATGCGTCTAATAGCTCCTCAAAGTCATCCTCTTCAACATCTACCCAAGGAGAGTCAGTTCCGCAGTCCTGAATCGGTTTTTCCTGAATCTCTTGATATATGTTGCTTGAATATTGTTTTGTTATTGAATCCATCTTAGATTATCCCTTTTAGTTATATATGTATATTATACGTTTGCATACAAAAACCTTTTCGGTTTATTCTTTGTTTGAAAGTATTGCAAACGCTTCTTTAATTGTCTTTAACTCTTTCTCTTTCTCAAGTAGTTCTTCCATCCTCCAAACGCTCATGGTCTTAGAAGTGTCTTTCCACCAGAAAAGCGAAAGGCTATCATCAAGGGCAACATCTGCAATATTATCTTCTGTAATAAAGGATATTAAGACCTTTTTACCCTCCGTTGTCTTTTCTTCTATTGTTATATTCCCTACCTTTCCAACAGCATCCTCACTCGCATTTACGACAAACTTCCTAATTCCACCGTGAGGCGTTGGAAGTTCCACTTCAATTTGTTTTGTTATTGAATCCATTTTTATTTTCTTTTTCCAATAACCCCGTTATAAAGAAGTTTGGATTCTCCATGTCCGCTCCACGGCACTTTTTCAACTAAAACCATATCCCTTTTACTCTCTTTATCATAATACGCCTCAACTCTAACAGCCCCATCCCAAGACGCACAATAAGTGGTCATCCTACTCTTTACACTTCCACATCTTGTCGCTTTTCCTCTGTTACCGCTAACAGTTCCATAAAAATAGCTCATTTTAGATTTACAAATTCCATGCTCCAATCATCCGCTTTATATTCTGCATTGTGGTCGCTATATCTCCCACATTTACGGCAAACTATCGCCTCATAACCTAAACATCCGTCATAATATTTGAAGTTGTCCACCTCACCACAAGCACATTTACCCATAATCATTTTTCAACAGTAAAAGATAGCGTATGTTTTTCTTTTATTTCTATTCCCCTTTCACTAATCTTAGCTAAAAGGCGATTTAGTCGCATTAAATCTTTTGAATTATAACATCCCACATTTTCTATCATGTCATAAAGTATAAGTGCTTCCGTCTTTATGTCCGATAAGTGTATATCATTCGTTTTCATCTTGTCTTATCTCTAAGTTAGTAGTATATTTATTAGTATAATTAAACATTAGCCCCTATATAGGATTCAACTAATACTTCTCTTTCATGTAAGACTTTACCCTTATAGTATAATACATCCATCATAGGTTTAACATCCGCTTATATATAGCGTCAAGAGTCTTTAGTTTGTCGTTATCTCTGAATCTTTCATATAGTTCGAACCTAATAGCTTCTGCTAATACGGGTTTAAGGACTTCAATTTCTTCTTTATTAAGTTTCATTGTGTAGTTGATTACACAGGGGTGAAAGTGAATTACATACCCCTATAAACATAGGGTCTAACCCCGTTTGTAAAAGTGAACTGCTATTACTGATGTGCTTATTGTCTGCAAAACCAATATCAACCTCTAATGTCGTCCCCTCATGGTAACAATAGAAAAAGAGGGAAGGAGGGTTACCCCTCCAACCACTACATGACCCAATCCCAAAGAAATAAGACTGAATACCACCACTACCCAAAGAGGCTAAACCTAAGCCAATAGGTGAAGTGAGTAAAATGTCTCCGTATGGGAGATTACCTATTCTATCCATTGGTAGTATTACTAGACAACCTATATAAACACATACATTATTAACATTATTACACACAATTAGTGTAGTCGAACACATACATCATACCACATACATACCAATAACACACATCAATAGGCTAAGCAATAGTTCATATGTCATACAACACATGCTATTGACAACATACATGTAGTAGGATACATGCTATCAACAACATACATCCCAAACAAAGAAGTGATATATGTAATAGAACATATGCTATTGATTACATGTGTTACAAAGCATATGACGGGGTGCATGTGTTGGAGAACATAGGTCTAGGTAATGACAGAAGACTACCTTTTTTTCCGACAAAAATTTCAGACGATAAGGGGGGGGGCATAACCAAACCACGAAGACATCTTAATAAATCTTTGGAGAGATAACCAAGACAGTTGCCTGCCCCAATTATTTTTATTAGAGAAAAATAGAGCAATCCGGAGGCTTTAGGAGTGCGGCAGGCTCGTCACCCAGGTCGCAAGGGGTTCAAATCCCCCCCTCCGGACGCATCTAGTTCTTAATAGCAGTAATCTTACTACCCACTCTTTAAAAACGCCCCTAAAAGGATTCGAACCTTTGACCTTGTGGTTAACAGCCACACGCTCTACCAACTAAGCTACAGAGGCAATGGTGGGGGAGAAATAGATTTTACAATGGATTTGTTAAGGGATGTTTTTTTTTACCCCCACCGTATAACTTACACACTATTCCTATATAAATGCCCTACTGTGAAATCAATTAGTATTGGACATCCAATAAATAGGTTTATGTATAGGTATTTTTAAAGACCGCAATTTATAACATACAGATATACCCAAGATGGATGAAACAAGTACAACTACACATCTGTTACTACTTGCCAGTGGTTACATACGTGACTACAACTATACATTTACACTAGAATGGGAAGGAAAGATGAAGGAGTAATGATAGTGCGTTGTCCGCACTGTGAAAAGATAAAGAGATTAAAGTCAAAGGTACTATGCGATTGCGGGAAAGAATACAAACTCGTAATTTCTAAACAAGGAGTTATAATACATGATAAACAATGGGTAAAGTAACTAATGCTGATTTGATACACCTGAATAAGAAGGGAAAGAAGCACAATATAGTTGTGATGGGCTTAGAGGATGAGTTTGCCCACCTTAGAGCAGAAGGCAGGACCAGACCCATGATAGCAAAACTATTCAACAAAACACATCCTAAAAAATCTGGTGCTCTTTGGGTAGAGGATGATTTCTACTACTACGAAAGACATAAGAAAGAACGCCTTAAATATATCGCAAGTAAGGACGATAATCTTATCAAAGAAGCTAAAGAAGCTACGATAGACATAACCACCAGGCTAAAGAAACTAGATACGATTCTTGATGGATGGCTTGATATGGCTAACAAGAAACAGAATATTAAGGTAAGCTGTCCTACCTGTGGTGAGCATCACCAAGTAAAAGTCTTCAGTCCCAGAGATGCTGTAGCTGTGGCAGAGGCTGTTAGACGTACACTACTAACTGCAGATAGGCTAAGCAAGTCGCTACCAGACGTAAAGGGTGAAAAAAGCCTACTTACAGGCTCTATGGATGTAAAGAAGTTCGTAGACAAGCTCGTTAAGGAAGGTGCACTTATCGTAGCAGATAAAACTAAACTAGCAGAATTCGGACTATGAGAACTAAACAAGAGTGCCTAAGCTCATACTATGGTGTAGAACGAAGATTTGGCAATGACGAACTTATAGAATTTTCAATGCGTGCCAGAGGCAGTTTTGAATTTTTTTTCAAACACATAATGGGATACGCAATCGGTCCCTACCACAAAGAGATTTTCAAACTTCTAAAGAATGAACGTGTTTGTATCATGTCTCCAAGAGGACATGCTAAGACTGAAATCTGTTCAGTTGGATTCTCAATGTGGCGAGCCTATAGGAGAGAGAACCAAAATATCGTAATAGTATCAAACTCCTTAAACCAATCTGGAGAAGTACTAGACCGAATAAAAGCTGCTATAAGCAACAATGAGATTCTTGAGGAATTAAAACCACCAAATAAGATAGCCACATGGACTAAATCAGAAATAGAACTCATAACTGGGAGCAAAATTGCATCACTACCATTTACAGACTCTATAAGAGGACAACGGATAGATTTATGTGTATGTGATGACATACTTAAAAAAGAGATGTCAGAGCAATCCGAATCAATAGACAAATTTTTCAAAGTTATAGAACCTGCAGTTGACAATGAAGATTCTCAATTAATCGTAGTTGGAACACCACAATCAGATTTTGACTTATTCCATCGTTTATCTGATAAAGGTTCTGGATACTACTTTAAGAAATTCCAATGTTGTGATAGGATAGAGGGCAATAAACTCAGAGGACCGATTTTATTTCCTCAAAGATGGACGCTAGATAAACTCCAGAAGGAATATAACAGGATGGGTCCTATAGCCTTCCGTCAAGAGAAGATGTGCGAACCAATCCAACCAGGTGATGTTATCTTTGATTATGATACAGTCATAAAACCAGCTATTGATGACAAAATAGCTGAAGCACATATAGGGAAGCCCAACTGTGAATACTGGCTAGGTGTTGATGTGGCACTTAGTTCTGAAAGGGCTGCAGACTGGTCAGCATATGTTATTGTCGAGAAACAACCTGGAGATAGTATGTATCGGATAGTTCATGTTCAGAATCCAAGCAAAGGGACTAAAACAGATATACAGGAAAAAAAACTCATAGAACTTAATCGAGCATTTAGGTTCAAGAAGATTTTTATCGAGAATAAAGGTAATTCAATGAGCCTAGTAGAAGCCCTACAGGATAATCCAGAAACTACAGCAGTAGTCGAACCATTCCCAACAACCCATACAGAAAAAGAACGAATAATTATGAAGCTTCACAAATTCCTTATACAGGGATTATTAAATATCTATCCTTCAAGCAAACTTATTATCGAACTTCAGGGTATGGGAATAAAACATTCTATTAGGGGTGGTCGGTCAGCAGAACGTATAGAATCACTTACAGGTAAAGATGATACTGTTATGGCTGCAGCTCTTGCACTAGATGCTGCTACTTCAAAAGGTGGACAGGTTAGTTTTGAATGGATTTAAGGTTTTTATAGAAGTAATTGCATAATTAACTGTTCCTCTCCATCATTTTCAGATGGCAATCACTTCACAAGTAGGGCAGAAGGTAAAGGCTCTTTTTTCTATGTCTAGTAATAACCCAGCAAAGACCTACAAAGAACCACTCATAAACGAAACTACCTCAGATGGTCTTATTTCCTTTATTAGCTCTAATGGTTCTCAGGGTCTTCCACAGACCTCTAATTCTCCCGTAGATTACAAAGGACTATGGGATGCGTGGCACTCTTCTCCAGAATGTATCGCTTGTTGTGATACTATAATCACAGATGTTATCTCCGATGGATATACTATTGAACCAATAAAGAAGAACGATAATAAGGCTGTTTCAAAAGCGTATGAATTTCTTGAATCAAATCAATTTAAAACATATGTGCTACCTTCCCATCTCTTAGATGAATTGGTAACTGGAGATGCGTATATATACAAACGAAAACCCTCATTGGAATCCTATAAGAAAAAAGTTAAAGCACTCGTTAGAACACTTCCTCTTAATAACAAGGAAGAGATGCAAGAATATCTTTATTATTCTCTTAAGGATGAGGATACGTTTAGAACAAAGACTATAATACCCGTCAGTTCTAGTACAGTAACTTTTACCCACGATAAATTTGGGAACGTTCAAAAGTATCTGCAGAAAGTTGGGGAAAATCCTGCAGAATTTAATACAGATGAGATAATCCACTTTAGATACCTCCCAGAAAACGGAAAACTCTATTCTGGTTCTCCAATGAAAGCTATTCTAATGGAGGTTGAATTAATAGCATTGATAAAAGATGATGCTGCAATAAAATTCGACCAAGGTGGAAAACCTGCGGGGATGTATGTATTCGAGCAGGAAAGTCCACTTACCGATAACGTAAAAGCCCTAAAGGAACAACTTAAGAGCTATTCAGATGGAACCAAGAAATATATGGATTTGGTGGCTACAGGATTAGTAAAACGTTTCCCATTCGAGAATATATCTGCTGATATGGGTTACAAGGAACTCTTAGAACAGATGACCCGTATAATCTACAGTAGATGGGGGGTTCCACCAAGCAAACTGGGTCAATCAGGACAAGATTCAGGAGCATACGACTCTGGACTATCAACTGAAGGATATTACAGAAGGATAGCCACCTTACAGGATAAAATTTACTCTCAATATAATTCTCAATTAATGATTCCCGAATTTGGAGTTAGGATTATACCAAATAAATCATACCTCCAAGATGAAAGAAAAGAGGTAGAAATCTTCAAACAGAAGATGGATGTAGCACAGCAAGCATGGAAGAATAATTGGTGGAATGATGATGCTGTTACAAGTTTTCTGCAGATTCCAAAAGATTTTAAGGGAACTTTTGAACAAGAAGAGGAAATAGCAAGTCCATTTAGACAGAGTAACACAGACAAACAATCTTTTGATGGTAGTACCTCAAAACAAGAAATAAACAAAATGAGGTCAAATACAGAAAAGGATACGAAAGTCAAAGCACAATATTCTTTTACTAAGGCTGAAAAAGATGCTATAGAATTTAACGAACAATTATGAAACTGATAGATGCAAAAACATGCCACAGACTCTTACAGATATGTGGTATGGGGGATAATGCAGCAGATATGCAGTCTATTGTATATTATTTTGATGGGGATGATAATATTGTAGTTATCTTACAGTATAAAGGTATGGAATTAAAAGCAACAATAACCGAATTAGATTTTGTTGATGAAGAAATGGACGGAATAAAAAATCGTGTTGATTTTGTTAATTTTGTTCTACAACCTCCATTTCCTGTATTGAGGATTCTTGGAGAAGAGAAAGAAGATAGAGAAATTAAACTAAAAATAACTACAGATGACTCTTAATGTAAACGAAGCAATATTCTTCAATAATACAGGATTAAAGCAACGAATGACTTATACTGGAGATAATATAATTTATCTTGGTCAAGCCAAACCTGGAAAAGCTGAAGATGCAAATGCTTGGCAGATATTAAAGATGACCTATGATGGGGATAATATAACTGATGTAGATTTCGCAAATTCAGATAATGAATTTGTATATAAATGGTCTTTAAGAACAACATATACTTATGGATAGTATTTTTAAATATATTCCCACTATAACTATAAAACATGGGAAGCAAATTTTCATTTAATCCGTTCACGAGAAAGCTCGACAAAGTTTTAAATTTAGATAACCCCCTACAATTTAAGGGAACTATTGCCGTTGCTGGCGATTTTCCAACAGCAGCAGAGGTCCAGAGTGGTTGGTATTATATTGTAACTGCAGACGTAACAGACAATGATGCCACCAAAACCAACACAGGACAATCTTTTGAGTCTGGTGATGAAATTGTCTGGAATGGCACAGATTGGACTGCATTAGGGAATGATAGTATCTATTTACGCCAGGATGGTACTACAGACCTAACAGGCGATTGGACTATAAGCTCAAATGATATTACACTTACATCAGGAGCTTTAACTGTTGGAGGAGTTTGTGATTTAGGAGATACCACAGTCGATTCTTTGGTTTCTACAGGTAACGTAACCCTATCAACGAATAATATCATCATGACTGGTGATATTGCCACAGATGGCGATAGAGTTGATGACATATACTGCACGACTTTATACCCTACAAAACTTGGTGAGGCTCTTAACGCAAACTCAAAAAAGATAACTTCTCTCGCTACGCCAACAGTCGGAACAGACGCAGCAACTAAAGGTTATGTTGACTCCCTCGCAAGTGGTTTGTCATGGATTGACGCTGTAATAAAGTTCGCTGCAGTAGGTGATGCAGTAGAAGCTAATGGAAATAGGTATATCTGCAACGCAACAGGGGGTGGATGGACTGAGAATAATGTTTATGAGTGGGACGGTGCTGCATGGACTGAGTCTGCTGCCGTTGACACTATGGCGTGTAAGGTAGTAGACGAAGGAAAGTTTTATACATATAACGATTCAGACAGTGAATGGAAAGATATGGGAGGGACATTTTCTCACAATTCCTTATCAGGACTACAAGGTGGACAGGCAGTCCAATATTATCACGCAACTGAGGCAGAAAAGGATAATTGGTTTATAAAAAATGTTGATGATACGGATGATATTATTGAAGGGTCAACTAACCTTTTTTATACTGATGCAAAGGTCAATGCTTTGGTGCAGAACGCTTCTTCAGATTATACGATTCAGGGAGACTGGACATTCAATAATTTGGTTGCATGTGCGAACACTCCAACAGACGATAATCATCTCGCAAGGAAGAAATATGTTGATGATTTGCTTTCTGGTTTCACTTGGCAAGAACCTGTTGCAGATAAAGACCTCTCTGCACCTCCTGGTTCACCAACTCTTGGAGATAGATATATTATAGCTGGCTCTGCTGCAAATTGGTATAACGCTAGTTGGGGGTATCGACAGAAGGTAACGATAGATAACACGAAGGTCGCAGGGGACGAGACAGACTTTCCCGTGTATATTGAGATTACGGACCAGTCCAATGCTCTTTTCGATAACTGCCAATCTACGGGCAACGATATTCTGTTTACTACGACTGACGGACAGACGAAGATACCCCACGAAATAGAATATATCAAGACCGCTACGACTAAGAAGCTTGTCGCTTGGGTCAAAAGCGATATTCTCGGAGCAACAGATACTGAGATTTATATGTATTATGGCAATCCGACTTCTGGCAATCAGCAGGAAATAACTTCTACATGGAACAGTGGCTATTCTATGGTTCAGCACCTTGGAGAAGCATCCGGGACATTCTATGATTCTACCACCTATGATAACGACGGCACAGACTCAGGTGGCGTAACCTATCGGGCTAATGGCAAGACGGGCTATGGAGTTACCTTTGACGGGAGCAACGATAATATTGTTTTGCCTTCCTCTAATAGTCTTACTGGCGATAGTCTCCAGACGGTTACTATCGAAACATGGATAAAATTCACCGATACAGGCAAAGATTATACATTTTCAGTTAAACGAAGTGCTGCTGCCTCTACACTTATTTCAATGTCAACAAATCACGTCTCTAAAAAGGCTGGATTCTTGACACGAAATGCTGCTGATACAACTCATTCATATATGGACTCTACGAGTGATATGAATGACGGGAACTGGCATTATATCGTTGCAGTAGTGAACGGAGCAACTAGAACGCTTTATGTAGATGGTTCGCCTGACAAAAACGATTCTAATGGTATGCAATCAGTTACAGATAATTCAAATCCTGCGGCGTTAGGTGGATTTTCTACAAGTTCTTATCAATATAACGGTTCTCTTGACGAAGTAAAATTCTCAAGGGTCGCTCGTTCAACGAATTGGATTAGTAGCTCTTACGCTAATCAAAATTCACCATCAACTTTCTTTTCTCTTGGAGCTGAAGAAACTCCTACTGCGAGCGGAGCATGGGCAGGACACGTTGACGATATTACAGAGTGGGATGCTATTCAATGGACCTTCCAAACTCCTGAGAATGGTTGGGCTGTAATTGTAACAGACGAAGCTAAGCAATATACATGGAATGGCTCTGAGTGGGTTGGAGGAACGGCTACAACAGCTCACAATGATACCACAGGTAAACAAGGAGGAACTACAGACGAGTATTATCATCTTGAACAGGGAGAGCATACAGAGCTTACACAATGGCTTGATGATGTAGTCTTATCCACTAATGGAGATACAAATATAGGCTCTGGTGATTTTACAACAACAGGGGATATTGCAGTTGATGATATTACAGCTTCGGGAATCGTCCAGACTGAGATGGTCTTGGCGAATGGTGCTGGTTCCCATCCTTCGGGGATAGGGGCGTATGTCGAGCTATATGTCCTTAGTGGGTCAACTTGTAGAATCTTACCGTATGATGGTTCAAGCTATTATGACCTTGCGATAGGAGATTGGAATGCAGGCGACCCAAACATCATGCTAAAAACTGGTGGGGCAGTTGGGATAAATGAGGGTGCGCCTGCGGCAAAACTTCATGTAGGGGGGGACTTTATTGCGAGAGTAACAAGCGGTAATCAGATTGAGGCTCAGTATGACGCTTCTAATAAGCTAGGAATTGCTGTTGATAGTGCTGGTGATGTTATAATAACTGCAAGCGGAGGAGATATATCATTTAGTGATGAAAATCTTACAACAACAGGAGTTGTTACAGCAGGGACATTTAAAGCAGTTAATTCTATCACTGAGTTTTCAACAGATGCCACTCTTGGCGATAATAGTGATTCTGCTATTCCAACTGAGAAAGCCGTTAAGACATATGTTGATACACAGCTCACAGCAGAAGACCTTGATTTTGCAGGTGATACAGGGACAGGTGCAGTTGATTTGGATTCTCAAACCCTTACTGTGGCTGGAACTGCTAACGAGATAGAAACATCAGCAAGCAATCAAACAGTAACAGTTGGAATTGTTACAAACCCTACTCTTGCAGGGGCAAATATAACGGGTGTCGCCTCATTTTTAGTCGAAGACGAATCAACTGACGTTAGTTGTTTTCCCTTATTTGTTACAGCGGCATCAGGAACGCTATCAGCAAAAACAGGAACAAATTTAACTTTTAATTCAAGCACTGGATTGCTTACGACTAATATCTATGATACAGCAGATTCAGATGGAGTCTATAAAATCAACAGTAGTACAATAGCTCAAGCTCAGACAACTCTTTATAATTATTATTTTGGCAGAGCAGGGAACTTAACAGGTTCGGGTAATCATAATACGGCTGGCGGATATACATCATTATTATCTTTGACAGATGGGGCAAACAATACAGGTTTTGGTTATTATGCTTTAAGGTCAAATACTGGTGGAAATAGCAATACTGCTTATGGGTCGAGTGCTTTGACTGCCAATATTGGGGGTAGTTCAAATAATGCTATGGGAAAGAGTGCATTATTACTCAATACCTCTGGGAATTTTAATAATGCTATGGGTGCATCAGCATTGGAAAGAAATGAAGATGGTTCATACAATAATGCTCAGGGATATTATGCGCTAAAATCCAATACATCGGGTAATTATAATACGGGTCTTGGTTCTTATGTTCTTCAAGATAATTCAACGGGAAATAATAATACTGGCATGGGTTCAAGAGCTTTGTTGAATGTAGAGGGAAGCGGCAATGTAGGTATAGGATATTGCGCAGGATTTTATGAAACAGGTTCAGATAGTTTCTATATAAATAATCAATGTAGAACAGACCTCGCAGATGATAGAGCAAGTTCGCTTATGTATGGGACTTTTGCGGCGGCGGCGGCAGACCAGCAAATAACCTTCAATGTCGGAACTGCTACGTGTAGAGGAGATTTAATCTTATCTAATGACGCTGATTACATAGAATGGAATAACACCAATGCTGATTGTGAAGCAGTCAGAGCAAGTATTATAGATGCTGGAGCTCTATTATTTCAAGGACAGACAGCCGGAGAAGATGTGTTAATGGCTTTAGCCCCCGCTGATAGTGATGGAACTGACAGCGTGAACTTTGTTATTTTAGGTGATGGACAAGCCGCTGATTTTACTAATAGAGAAACCCTCATAATGGGCTGGAATGGGGGAACTGCATATAAGGTAGCAACTGAGGAAAACGGCACAGGCACAGCACAACCTTTGAATTTATATGCTGGAACGGATAACGAGGGTGGGCATATACTTTTAGAGCCTCAAGGAACTATCGATTTTGATTTAATACAGGACATAGCTGTTAATGAAGCGTTATTCCACTTTGTAACAGACGCCGTTAATGGACTAACTTCGTCTGATGGACAACAAAACTATCTTCAACTTGACCCAAAGATAACTCAAACAGGCACAGCAGGATATACAGTTTTGGGTATGAATGTAACCGAAGCCTCAACAGGTAGTGCAACTAATTATTTGATGGATTTAGAGGTTGGTAATGTAAGCAAGTTTTCTATTGAAAGTAATGGTGATGTAAATATACTTGCAGATAGCTATATAAATTTCGGCGATATAGCCACCAATATCGCACAGCTTGATGATGGACATCTCGACCTCACCGCTGATACTTCAATAGACTTAAATATAGGTGGCGTAAATGATGCTGTATATGTAATATCTGAAACAATAGGTGCTTTAGGAACAATACCTATGTGGGAGTTTTACTCGCCTACGTTTGACCCAGGAGGTGGAACTGTTTCTTTTGCGGGTGGTATGAAAGACCTTTTACTTATATATGAAAATAATATTGACCCGATTATTATATTTGCTTCTGCTAATCTTGCTGCAGGGATGGCTTCAATAGAATTTGATAGTGGGAACTCAACCCTTGATTTTAAGGATGCAAGCACTTATGCTTTTGATGGGGATATTTTATATAAACAGGAAGATTCCGATATAGAAGTAAAACATCAAGCAACCTATTCCTCACCCTCTGATGGGGATATAATAGCAAGTTATCGTTTCTTTGCTAATGATGAATCCTCATCACAACAGGAATTTGTAAGATTAAATGCGGTAGCTTTTGATACAGGAGCAGCTGACAGATTAGGAGTGTTACAACTTTATGCTCAAGAAGATGGTAATTTATCTACTGACCCATTGCTTATTGCTTTTAATGGTTTTGGGAGAATAGAAGATACAACCAAAACAGGAAGTATAAGCATAATCAACCTTTTTAGTGAGTGGAATGTAGCCGCCACAGGCGGAGATAATATAGATGCTAATGTAAATGGTATAATTGTTGAACCTGAGTTTGTGGTATCTGTTGTAGATGGAACACTGTCAACCACTCCAATAGCATATTCTATTGAACCCACCTTTAACCTTACCGAATCTGGTACAGGCACAGTGTCGGGTGGTTGGACTGGTTTAAAATTAAATGTAACAGATACAGCTTCAGGTAGTGGTACTAAAACTTTAGCTGATTTTCAACTTGCCAGTGCGAGTAAGTTTAATGTGCAAAGTGATAAAACAGAAATTAAACCCACTGCAACAGAGTATATGACCGTAGACCATACTACTATTGGGGCATTGGGTGATGTTCCTACGATAGAATTTACATCTACAAATTTTTTAGCAGGAACTTATTGGGGCGGGATTAAAGATGGATTAGCAATATTGGAGAGTAACCAATTAGGGCAACTGCTCTTTGTCAATAGTGATGCTAGTAGCACCTGTTCTATTTCCCATGACGATACAAATGATAGATTACATACAGATAAAAACTTTGTTATAGGTGATGGTAGTGATAAGACTTGGAGTTTGATATTTGATGACAATAATGCGGACGGTCAGTTAGACTGGGAAGGTGGCACAGATTATTTCGTATTTCAAGATGATGTGTTGATGAATTCAGCCGAAAAAACATATTATCGTGATATAGCAATTGGCATATACTCACAGGCGGACACCTTTTTAGACCTCTTCGCAGATGGAGCAGTAAGGATAGGCGACAGTTCAGCAGGCGCACCGACAAACTTTTCAAAATTCGAATCTGATGGAACTCTTGAATTTAATGGAGCGGCAACTGTATGGAAAGATATTAATTTAGGTGCGGCTCAATTATCAAGACCAAGTTCTTCACAGCCAGACTTAGTTAACTTTGTTGATGAAGCAGGAGCAGATACGGGGATTCAGACTTACGCCTTTGCAGTTGGTGAAAAGATACATGGTAGTTTTGAAATGCAACACGACTACAAAGAAGGGTCAGACTTTACTTTTCACGTTCATTGGGAGGGAATAACTGCTCCGACAGGAACTGATAATGTTCAATGGAGACTGACATATACTTTTTCCGCAGATGATGCAACATTAGACGCTGTTACTACTATTGATTCAGCTGATACTATATTTGATACGCAATACGAATTTAAGCGCACAGACCTTGTAGTTATATCGGGAACAAACAGAGAAATAGGGCAACAAATGCTTTTTACTTTAGAAAGAGTAGCTTCAACAGGAGATGCTTATGCAGGGGATGCTTTAATAGCTACTGTTGGGATTCATTACGAAATTGATACGGTGGGTTCAAGACAAATAATAATAAAATGACAACAAGAGGAAATAAAGGGCGTGGTAGCCGTGGGGCTTGTGGTGGAACGAGAAAGAAAGACGGGTCAGGAAAAGGCGTTGGAAACAGATAATTAAAATGGAAAAACCAAAAGAGAATATACGGACAGAACCAACAATACTAGAGTTAAAGGGAAGAGCGTATGACTTACTAGCTATGAGGCAAAGACTAGAAGCTGAAATTAACGGCGTTAATCAACAGATAGCGGCACTATCACAGCCTAAACCAGTAGAGAAGAAATAAATTTGATTTTTAAAGACTACGCCCTTAGATTAACGAGTAGAAATAAAATTATCTGTATTTGTAGAATGTTTCAGATACAGATATGCAAGAACAAACTCTTAGCGGACTACCCGAAGGTTACGAGTATAAATTCCCTAAAAAGTTCGAGGAAGAGGTTATTTCTAAATCCCCTATTACTTTTGAGGAAACCCTAGACCCAACTACCCAAACCCGAACCTCGTTTAAAATCATGGGTGAAGCCATCAACGATATAGATGTCTCCCGTAATGGTATCAAATACGAAAAGCTAGACAGTGCCTATAAATCCCTCGAAGGTAAGCCATTCTTAGACTCGCATAATGATTCAAGCTATAAGACCGCACTAGGACACGTTGAGAGCGTCCAGTTAACCCCTGTTAATGGGGGTGTCTCAATCCGCCACGTTACAGATATAGACCCAAAAGAAGAAGACTACATACGAAAAGTCAAGAGAGGCGACTGTAACTTTGTTTCAATCTCCGCAATACCTGAGAAGGTAATTAAAAAGAAAGACCACTGGGTCGCCCCGTTATCCGAATTTTTACACTTAGCGGCAGTTAGCGTTCCCGGACACAGAAATTCTAAGCTCTCAGGTTACCTTGCGGAAAAATTTGAATCTACTACGGAGTCAACAATGACAGATGATAAAACAGACAAAAAGCCTGACGAGGACGTTGCTGAGAAAGAAAACAAGGAAGCTCAAGAGGCGTTAATAAAACAGGTCGAAGAGTTAACGAAAACGGTCAAAACCCTCTCTGAGAAGCTTGAGGAAAAAAACAAAGAGCCAGAGAAGGCAGAGCCTAAAGATGAAAAGACTAAGG